>Ga0209611_10002998_pt1 | contig 29553 bp, 22 predicted proteins | sample S1TSphgellanicum_3_FD_187693 | JGI IMG/M metagenome (GOLD analysis project Ga0209611, IMG submission 187693) | Host-associated microbial communities from peat moss isolated from Minnesota, USA - S1T2_Fc - Sphagnum magellanicum MG (SPAdes) (version 2) | ecosystem: Host-associated > Plants > Peat...
CCCCAATGGGGAGGTGGTGGTAAATCCTTTATCTTGAGAAGGGGAATTTGCAACATAATTTGTTTCATTGGTGATTAAATGATTGAACAAAAAATTGAAATCACTACAGATTCATTAGAAAGAGAAAAATATGATTTTTCCTTTTGAAGGTGTCAAGGATCCAACCTCAAACATTTCTCTAGGTGAAATTTTTTAAGGTGTATTGTTCAAGATGAAAAGGATAAGTTAATATTTAACAAATTTTTAAAATTTTTTTTTTTTGATTCCAATCATATTAATGAATCAAAACATATTAAATATTTTACAATATTTTAAACTATTAGAATTTTAAAATTTATCAATATTGATCATTGAATTTATATTTCAAATGTGATAAAATAGAACTAGATTTAATAAAACAAAAAAAAATGTTATGAGAAAATTTTGGTACACCTTAAAAGATTTGAACCTTAATATCCAATTTAAGAACATGTTATTCCTAACCAATTAATCAAACACACTTTCTTTCATGTAAATGAGAACTATATTCTCTTTAATCCATTTTTCAAAGGGAAAGTTTTGACAATTACCTTGATGATGCTTAAAAAACTAAGAACATGGAATAATTAACTTTTTCCCATGGGAATAAGTTGAGGAAATCATTTTTCAAGCAAATCACAAAGAGCATAGACATAAAAAAAAACTCACTTCATTATTTTATCAAGATCTTATAGAGGATTTGTGTATTCATTGGTTTCTTAAGTGCATTTTTATTTTTTTGGGAAATGTAAGAGGGTATCTCAAAAAAAATTCTTGTGTATCACATAATTCCCATTTAACAAGTGATACTTAATTTTACCACCTTAAAATGAACTTTGTGAACATTCACCCTTGAACCAAATGAAAGTTAATTTTTAGGAATGAATAATACAACCAAACAGGAAGTTGCATACACTTCAAATGTTTCTAGCATTAACAGAGTAACACCAGGGCGGGTCCTTGTGTGAAAATCTACCATACAAATGGCTTTGCTATACTTGGTTGTACAAATCCAAATGAGGCACCCAGGCTTGGTCAATATGCTTCCTTGAATTCTGGTGTCACTATTATTTGACACGTCTTGGAATTCCGTACCTCAAACGAGCCTACCAGTCAAGTATTCTTAAATCTCACCTAGGTTGGTACAGGTCTCAAAGATTCATTCTGGCCGTTGTGTTGGAGCAGGGGGGCGGCGGATCCACAGCGAATCCACGATTCATGCGATTCTACAAGCCGCAGTCAAGGGGCTGACCATCTTAACGTCGGCTGAGTTGAATGCTTGAAGCCTAATTCATTAATTTGTCCACACTTAATATTACTAGAGGGTTTCTATTTATTGTTCAAGGATCTACTATACATCTGCTGATGTTATATTTGCGACTTTATGTCCAGCGCGAATTGACGTATCTGTAGACAGTATGTCAAGTCAGCTACTGACAAAGAAATATTGAGGTAGTAGGTTCACGGAGCCCACATCTCGTGTTCTGTGACCGGTCCGGAACGATCTAAACTGGAAACTGCGAGCGAAGGGAAGCTTTGCAGTGCAGGGCTCGCACAAGTATAACTGTAATACAGTGTTAATGAGGCCCAAGTACAACAACGATCGAGCAACTCCTGTGTGTTAGAGAGAGTACTCCTTTACTGGAGAATTCACGTGATGGGTGGTTCTTCATTGAACTGTGAGTACTAGTTGTCCTTTCCTCTGCAGTACAGCCTGATATGGTGGGAAAGTAGTAGTGCCGCAGGTGTCACACCCTACAAAGGTGATTGAGGCCCGATCACAAGAGAAACGTCAATGGTCATGGCTGCACTGGGAACTCCAGCAGCCAAAGCAGGATGGCCGCAGAAGCAGAAACAGCTCCAGAAGGTGGCAGAACATCGGAACTACTGGGTGTACGCAATCCTTTGGGAGCTCTCGGCCGCACAAGGGTAAAGAAAACTGTCCCAAGCGCTCATGATCTTATTCATGACATTCTCCGGTATGGCTGAAGGATTGCATGTTTTTCAGGTTTTTAGTCATGATTTGCTGCAAAAATATCACGGTCACCAAGTTTCTGAAAGTGAAGAACAGAGAATTCATATCGGTTTGATGTTTTTGATAAATATGAATGTTACTTTGAGTCTTGACGGCGTGAAGACAGTCGAGGTCTTGCTTCAGTAGATTCAGCAACATTGAAACTCTGGCCTGAAGAGAACGTTACTGTCCTCAGTACAAGGTTAAGCGAAATTTTTTCATACTTAACGACGATCAGTGCAGCTAGCTCTTTGTCCCATCGTTGTCCAGTAATATAGATTTATGATCTGCATACCTTGTTGAGGAATCTAGTAATATTATATTTGAGTTTGGACGGATCTGCTGCTCATCGAGCTCATCTGAAGCGAGGAGAATTATGTCACTAGGTTCGGATTAAGTCCAGATCGCTAGGCAACACACGTACATAGATAATCGAAGTTTTCTATCTGTTGTTTTTTGAGAACTAGAATGTAATAGAAAAAATATCGTGCATCTAGTCCAAAGTCTCAACTTCTTCGCCTCTAAAGTCCTTCCTTAACTAAATGAGCCCGAAGAGGCTTGTGTACTGACATCCATAACTGGAATTCGCGGTGACATATTCCAGAGAGGTGGTATGGGGCGATAGTTATTACAAGGGGGAGCTGCAGATGTTCGGGCGCACGGATCAAGCGCATGGAAACGAGAGAAGGCAGATGTTGCGGGATCTGTGCACTAGTGCAGCGTCGTCGAAGCAGTGGCCGCTGCTAGCCAACAACAATAGCGGGTTGTCTGATACGGAGTGGTTCTACGTCATCTCATCGACTTGCACGTTTGCTCCAGGCGACTACGGGTACCAAAGCTTTTCCATTTCATCACATTGTGTTTACTTACGTTTTGAGAAAGCCAACAACTTTGTAATCAAACTTGCCGAGAAGTGGTCAGCAAGGCAAAGGCTTCAAACTGTGATGTGGCCAAGGATCTGCATGACGTCCTTAGACATATACACAAGAAATTTTTTTGGCGATCCCTGCAGGGAAAAGAGTAGAAACCTCTGACGAATCAAAGTTGAATTAACAAAACATAGGGAAGGGAAAATCGTGGGAGAAATATTTCAATGTTTTATTCTAGTTTTAGCATTGTCCAACAGAGGGACCATTGTATTTTCCCATTGTCAAACAAACCATTTCATGTTTGCATGAGGAAATTCAAGTTCTTCTCGATGGTCGCCGCACGGAATCCTAAAAAGTTTCTTGCGATATGCCTTGTCGTCTGTGGACCAAGATTGATATCTGTACTGGGCTAGGTGTAGGTCGCGTTTGTTGGGCCTCCCAGGAGTTCAACGCAACGAAGTCATAGGGGAAAACCCTGACTCAAGGGTTTTGTTTCCTGAGATTCGTAGCAATGATTTTTTTTCTGGCTAAAAATCGCCGGATGGCGAAATTTTTTTTCTCGAAATGGAATATTTTGTCAAAATTTCCCTGTTTTTCTTTTTAAAAATCGCCAGAAAGCTACAGGATTGGGGAGGGTTTAGCCACATTTTTGGCTACTGGCTACAGTTACCAGAGATTCTTGAAGCAAATTCGCCAGTTAAGTAGAAATCTACCTAGGGATGCTCGCCACCCTGGCGAATCAGGAAAATTGAAAAAAAAACACTGGTTCGTAGTGTGTCGTGACCAGCTTATATCGGTTTAGGGTACTGGGCTGGTTACCAGTCCAGTTCTGGGACAATTACTCTTGCGCATCCTGCAGCAGAGGTCCAGAATCCTTTGAGAACTCTGGCTTCAAGTTCAGAATTTGGTACTAGACTTTAAATCGGTCTGCAGTCCCCTTTTGAGCAAGTCCAATTTCTTTAACGTGGCAGTGACTGCTTTAAAAACGCAAAATATAGAGGCAACGTGCCAATTTCAGCGCTTGCAAGCAACGAATAGTATCTAAGGATGTGTGAAGTAAATGGAAAATCTAATACTAAGACTGGACCTATCTCCGAACCAATGCTGGCCGGTTTCAGGTTTCCAGCCAGATTTGGGTTTGGATCTGGATCAGGGTCTAAAAATCGGACCCAGCGGGTCTACAATATGGACCTAGATCTGGCCAAGGACAAGACCCAGTGAATTTACATGGACTGAGACCCAACCAAGAACCAAACCCAGCAAGTCAGAAGGGTTTTTTTTATAGGGTCATACCTAGGATTAGGTATGGGCTAGTCTTAGGTTTAGATCGGGTTTTGGGTTTTAGGTTTTAAGGTCTTAGGTTCAAGAGTTTTAAGATTTGAAGTTTTAAGGTCTCAGGTCCTAGCCTTAAGATTTAATATAGAAGGGCATATCCTATGGGAACATTAAAATGGCCTTTACACAAATATGTGGTGAAGTTTCTTGTGCTATTCCTATATTAGATAGAGACCCAAATAAGGCCCTTGTGAGTTGAGACGAGTGTTGATTGGTAGCTATAATGGTGGCATGTTGAACTCCCTATTGTTGTTCTTGGGAACACGTTGGGGAATATTTTGAAACCTTTGAAAACCCATTGGGAAGTTAAAGAAACTGGATGGAACATGATGGGAACACCAAAATCTAAAAAATTCAAAGTCACTTAGAAATAGAACCATCTTAAAAAATAAGTCAAGACTAACCCTAGGTCTTAAAGTTGAAACAAAAAGTTCTTATAAGGGTTGGACCCAATGGACCCAAAACCATTGGTCAAAACAATTTAACCAAGTCTCAAACTTAATGGGTTTTAATTTTTGAAAATATTCTCTATGCTTGGAACTAGTCCTAGCCTAAAGCTAGAACTAGAGGCTCTTATAAAGGTTGGACCTATTGGACCCTAACCATTGATAAAAAAAAATTGACCAAGCCTCGGACCTATTGCATTTTTATTTTTCATTTTTAAAAAAAAAACTCTAAACCTAGACTCAATAGTTCCTATTAAAAACCAAGAACCAACCAACCCTACTCCAAACCAAACTTTGTTCCCCATATATTTATTTTTTAGAAAACACTAAAACCCAAGATTTTGCAGATTAGAAGAATCACTATTCCAATTGTACCAAAAGTTCTCTAGTTACTTTGGGAACCCGAAACTGGACAACATTGATCATGACCCAGAGTGGGGAAACCGACAAAATTGAAACCCCTTGCATTAGGGCTTTCACATTGTGCTCAAAAGCCTACAGTAAAGCACTCCAAGGAATTTCCCTTTATATTTGGTTACACCTTCTCACGCAGAAGTTGCGTTTGTCAATCAGCAGTGTTGATCACATCCACACCTTCTGCCGTTAAAAAAAAAAAGAATATGTTGGGTTTTACACCAGGGAAGGCCTGCTCCCACAGGACTTTTCTAATTATCATGCCTACACCCTTGGGCTTCTGCCCTCAGGGCTGTGACCCTTAAATTAGAGAAAGCCCCTGGAAGAAGGCCTTCCCTCTACATTGTTACTGGGAATTTGATCCATGATGGCGACTCACTTTGGGAAATCCCTTTGGGACATTCTCCCTACCCTGTTTGCAGATGGAGTTGGGAACAAGTATTTTACAAACCTCTCAAATTCCATCCTAAGGTTTCTGTAATTTGCGTTTCACCTCGTTGTTCTATGCACTGCCACAACTAATAGTACCTAGCAAACGTTTATTGGGTGCTTTGACACTAGGTTTAGCGAGGTCACAAGAATGTACTTGGATTAAACATTGCTAAGAGTGAGGCTCTAATGGACACCTAGCCCTGCTTAAAATACTTGCATATTGCTTAGTGTATATGGCAGCCAGCTTATAGTCCACATTAAGCCTCCTTAGGCTGTCCTGGCCCACTTATGTTCTGTAATAGTTGAGAGGCCACTGGTTACCAGAAAGAGCCACTGAGGCACCCAAAGTGTTGAGGCTATTTTCAAAAACCAGTGACGAGGACCTGGTAATTAGTACCCATAAGTGACTGTTGTGAGTTTCAAGATGACTTGCCATACTAAGGGCGACTTTAGAGGAGGGTCCAAGGTCCAGGAACCAATGAATTCAAGCAATCTTATTGGTCAAAAGCTTTAAATGGGTCCCAAGGCCTTTAGACAAGAGTCCAAGACCAAAAAGTGACAAATTGTGGCTCTAAAACTATATGGCACTTGTTTTGGAGGGAAAATCAATTAGTTGGACCAAAAACAGTGCCAAAAGGAGAGCTCCTGATTTGGAGAACCAAGAATCAGGCTAGGGACCAAGGTACAGTCCAACTCAAGGATTCAATTTGCTTCAAATCAGTCCAAATTGGTTCCGAGGAAATTGGACCCTAGACCTTCATCTAAAGTCGGGCCTAAGTTATTTGGGTAACTTGTCAAATCACTTTAAAATATTGTGTGTTTTTTATTTCATACTTATTTATTATCATTTCCGTCATTAATGAGATATCTGAAATAAATGTATGATGAATGTTATTTTCATTCATGAAGAGAGCAATTATCATGTCTTCATCCAAAAAGTAGTGTGGTTACCAAAAAATACCGCCAATCAAAGCTGACAATGATATGTAGAGCTGTGAGCAGAAGGTTTTTAATGAAAAAGAAGGTGGCAGTTTATTGCTTATAAATTGCTACCTATAGCGATCATGTCATCAAGATTCTCACAACAATTGGTCATGTAAGGTCTCTGAAAGGTTGTCATTAAAATATCGTAGGGTTTTAAGTAGGGAAATGGTCTATTGTTAGAGCGTTCCATAATTTTCAACTTAGACTGCCACTTGACCTGCAGGTCTCCTGGGACAAGCACCTGAAATCATGGACGGGACTCATGATAGCCCCATTCTCCTCTATTTAATATTCCCAAAACATTATAGGCCTAATGAACACGAGTCATGGAAACAGATGGATGTATAGCTTGCTGCAATGTGCTCGTAATTTTGTCTTGGATGTGGAGAATGTTATGGTATCCAGTTGATTGCAATGCACAATCTCGGATTTCTTCTCCTGATTATCTAGTCAATGGTACAGCTAGCTAGGGTTGCATTTGTTGATGAACTTGTTGAATTTCTTGATTGATTAGTTAACGGTGCAGCTAGCTAGTTCTTGATTATTTAGTTAATGGTCCAGCTAGCTAGTTCCAAATTTCTTGACTAACTAGGTTATGGTGCATGTAGCTAAGCTAAATCTTAATTTCTTTTGATTAACTGGTTAATGGTGCAGCTAGCTAGTTCTCAATTTCTAGATTATATAGTTAGTGGTGGAGCTAGTTAGCCAAATCTGGATTTCCTTTGATTAACCAGTGAATGGTGCAACTAGCTAGCTAGTTTTGAAATTTATAGTTGTGTGTGTGTTGTCAGAACACCTGGGAAGCTAATGGCTGTCGGCGGATATGAATGGGTGGAGAATGCTGACGATGTGAGTATGCTGGAGTTCGGTCGCGTTGAGTATGCAAAGGTATTACAAGTCTAGGACACACCGACCCCAAAGAGTGTTATAACTACTGCATCACATGTCATCCTTTTTTGTCAATTCAACATGTAGTGTGAGGTCCTGGACACACTGGAATTCTTGAAGATTAATGTTGCAAAACTTATTTATATTTTTATTGCATTGTTTCATAGTAACTCACAATAAGATCATGCAACGGAGAATATGGTTGATAGATGAAGTCATGATTTAGGTTTAATGGTTACAGTATGACACTAGTATATATTGACTTCCAGAGCCTGTTCTATGAGGGATGGCAGCTGGTAGAATATTGTCATTTAGTATTTGTGAGTATGGTTTTTCTGACTAACTAAAGTGTGGCTAAATCTACAATGTCTGCGCATGTGGGCGTGGTGATGTCGGTGTTGGACATAGGCTGCAGGTATCAAGGTACAATTCTCAAAATCCTTACTGTGAATTTACTTTGCAGATTAGGTTGTCTTTTTAAGTTTGCAACTGCTTAAATATTTCTCACATCCAAGTTTAGTTATTTCTTTTTCCCAACCTCACCCATAAAACTAAAACTGAGACTGCAAATAGGTGGGAGACTACTGATAACAAATCACTTGGACCGGTCATTAACGTTGGCCAATTAGAAATAGAAACTATTAGTCAAATCATATTTGTTACACTATTCATAGCAATCAAACTGTATATATTAGGCTCTGTTGTGCCTCTTACCAGCCTCAACATCCTGTGCAAAAATGCTGGTCCAAATCCATTTTCCTGAGTCGAAATAGCATGTTTTTGACTTCTCTACATCTGTTTTTATTTTGCTGGGCCACATATTAAGCACCGGTGGAGCTGTTCTAAGTTTAGCAAGGTGTTACACTTGAAGCTATGTGAATTTTTGCTTCATTCCAAATCTCAGGCACTATGTTTGAATGTGAGGTGGGGATAAATTTGCAGACGGTGGCGTGTATTTCAGTCCGGGGAGGTGTGGTGGAGCTTGGGACAACGTGTCACATTCCTGAGGACATAAACGTTGTTCACTTCGCCCGTGATGTGTTTGAGGAAGATTTTGTTGACTTAATTAATCCCAAAAGTCGAAGCTACAGTTATTTTAAATCTCTTGATCCTAATTATCCCCACGATCCTAGGACACTAAGCCGTGGTCAGCACATTGCAGCACCAGATCATGTTGATTCTCCTCGAAGAAATATGTTAGGGTGCCCCAATATGACCTCTTCCTATGTGGCTGCTGTGGCAAGCGAGGCAATCGAAAACTACCTCCCAAAGGGTTCATCTATTTCCCTGGATCTTCCTAAAGAAATCCAAGTGCAAACTCGCATTCAAAACAACCAAACGACTGGACCTATTCAATCATCGTCCCTCTCCAAACCAGACGTCATGGAGACCCGATCACTGTTACATTCAGCTGGCAAAATACCAAGTTCAGCCGATGAGAGGCAATTGTTGCGTGATCGTCTATTGAAGCAACTTGAAGCTAAAGACAACAGTCATCACTATTCACCACGAGCGGATAGGAACCAACGTCGAATGGCCTTCTCCAACATCGCAACGACATCCTTCTCAAATCAGCACCAGTTCAACTGGCGACATTGTGGGTCTGGGACCTCACCCGATTTCCCACATGAAGAACACCTATTTGTAGCTGACCGCTTGAACGATCTAGCACCTGGTCACAAAACAACAAGCTTCGAGCTATCTCTACAAACGATCTCAGAGCCACAGCAAAGTTCGACCTCCTCTTCCCAAGATGCAGGTTCTGAAAGAGCATGTGAGTTTAAACAACCAAATAGGCTAACGACATTCGATGATCCATCACGTCAACGACTATCATCTCCTGAAACTGAGACCATGCTCAATAGAATAAAGGGATTAATTAGAATTGAAAAACCTACAGGTTCCATGATACCTAGTATTGAACGGCCTATTGATGAACTCCATGTTTCCCATGGTCGAAAAATTCCTCGCCAATCGATCAAACACCCTGAACCAGTAGCACTTTCTTTTGAAGAGCAGCTACAATCAATGTCAACTCATAGCTGGCTACCGAATCTTTCAATGGAAGTTGGTAGCGTGTCTTCAACGCATGAAATTGGCACATCTGAAACCATATCTCAACTGACCGTAAGCAATCGAATCCTCTTGAACCATGCTCATAACTAAAGAAATTTGCGAGATCTAAATCACGCTCTGGAAAAGTACTAGCTAGCAGTTTTATATTGATAGTACCCACGCAAATTTCAGGAGGCCACAATCATTTTGCAAATGCCGTCATAATCATTGTAATGTCGTCCAAAAGAACTGATCTCAAGTAGTCGAAATCTAGAAAACTGCAATGTATGTGCATTTTTGAAAGTCGAATTGATACAGGAGACTCTAACTCGTGTGCGGATTTGCATGTCCCGGAAGCTTGCAGGATCTACTAGATGCACCAGTCGTAACAAAGCCACGAAAGTCCCTACAGGTTGCAAAACACAATCTATTTGCAATGGATGGTTCGGATTCAGAAGCCATGGCACCAAATTCATCATGCAAGGAGGTGTCAAATATGAAAGGGGATGATCACATCCAAATACAAAATAAGAAGCCCAAAACATTGGATTTCTTCAAGGAAGGTTGGGCGATGGATGCTATAGATATGAGAGCTGCAACTACCGATAAACAACAGGCCACATGCAATGAAGGGCAGTTGGAGAATAATTTGGTGGAGCTTAAGGCCAAGGATAATTGGTCACAATATCCTGATGCAGCTGCTGCTTGCCCGGTGAGTAAACTTAGCTTAATCTCTTAAAGGTTTTAAAGTTTACATTCATCGAGACATATACTAAACCAATAATGTGAGGCACAATATATGAAGACTAATCTAGCAATACATGTTCAGTTCATCAAATTCTATCTCGTTGCCACTAGGATTAAGACTACTTTGGCTCAAAAAGTTACAGTCTTGTCCATCCCAACTTGCGGATGGCATCATGCATGTAATATAGATTCAAGTTCCCTAAAATCTTGGCTTCTTGATACTACAAGGTTGAGGTACAACATTTGGAAGTTCAAATGCCAAACTGCTTCAAGGACTTGCAAATGGAAGGAAATTCGACGACAACTTTCGCCAATGTCAAGCATGCTGTGTCAACACTCCAAAAAGTGGAACAAGCTGGATGTGAACAATCCACAAGCGCGAAGTCTGATCATTATCAAACATTATGCGGTGGAAACGCAAGTGCAGCTGAGGGATCGTGGCAGCAGCTTCCAGATTACATTAGCACACCGCAAATGCTTCTCGAGAACACCCAATTCGACCCATTTGATGTTAATGGAGCACACACCATGGGAAATAGCATGCCTGATTTAGAGGTAAATAATATTGTTCAACTCTCATCCAAGTACTATTTCAATTCAAGCCGCACCATATCCAATTTGTATAGCGGTAGGCAATATATACATAATACGATTTGTGTTGGCGTCCAAATTCTTCATGATTGTGTTAAAAATAAATAATATTTATATGCTAGACAAAAGTTGGTGAATTTTCTTTACTTGAACCTAGTCCTCAAGCTTCATATTCAAAAGGGTACATCCCAAATATTTGATTTGAATCAAAACTGGATTGAACACCTTTGTATATAGAACATAAACCAATGCCTTTTTTTGTATCTTTGGATAACAAGATGAAGGAATTATAATGACCTCAAAAGCTTGCAAAAACCCACAAGGTAGGTAACTTGGTAGGTGCAACTTTAGTGTTAGGGTTTGGAATGTGAGATGCATCAATTTTAGCATGTGTGATCTTTGTGTAATCAAAATGCAGGTACGGATGATGGAACATGAGCAGGTGTTGGTGAAGCTAAGAGCCAAGGATAGAATTGGTCTCCTTATGGATCTCATCCAAGCATTATGGAGTCTCAACCTGCATGTGCAACATGCAAATATCCGTACTAGCACTGGAAATGGGAATAATATTTTTGCTGCCAAGGTATTGCATTACATTGAAGAATTAAGGTTCTATTTGCCTATCTTGTCAACCATAGATTTATAAGTGCACCTTGATGGTATTCAAACTTGACAAAGGGTTACAGACACATTCAAGTCAAGAGATTGTATATTGTGAAACTGTGTTAGTGTCTATGGTTGGATACAAGGTAAAACCGTCCATGGTGCACACTTTACAGGGATCAGCCTTGCACGGGCTTGATCAGCCTTGCCCAGAGTTAGGGGCTTTACCAAACATAAAGATGTGCAGCAATTTCTTTAAATTTTTCCGGTATCATGGAAAAACACGGAAAAACAATTGTGGGGGTTCAGAAACAGAACGCCCACCACAACAAGCATTCCATTTTGTTAAATGTTTTGTGAACAATGAAAGAACATATATGCTTTGTAAGGTTCGTTCCAATTACACTTGAAAAATCAAGTACGTCTCTATGTAACAGCCCTTAATTTATATCGGTTTAGCAATCTTGTAATAAGTCAATTCAGCAAAGGAAAATAAGGTGCAATCACTTCGGCTAGGGTAAGACTATGTTTGTGAAAACTAATTTATTGATTGGGTGGGAGGAGTGCAGATGGCGATGTCCTCTACTGGAAAGCAAACAACACAAGAGATTGCAAATGCTATTACCAAGGTACTTGATGGGAGATGTCAAAACTATGGTTCTACCAAGTCTCCCAAAAATTTCAATTCCAATTTTCCTGGTCCAAATTGTGCTAGCAAATGTCTGCACAAGAGACTCCATGATGAAGTTTCTACCTCTTGACCGTAGTTCTTTGAGATCTATTGATATTTGCATATTGACCAATCTTCCTTCCCCGCCCCCCTGCCCCCACACACACACCTAGACTCCCCCAAGGCCTCACCAACCACCCTTTTGTTCAAAGTGGAAAAATTTATTGATTATTTATTGGTAGTTTTTCCTCTTCACCCAAGAAAATAGAATTTAAACTATTAATTTGTACCTGTTCCTTAAAGGACAAACCCCATTTCCTCTCACGGTTAGTTAAGTTACTAAGAATCAAGGGAAGGAAAATGCATATAATTTCTTCACATTTGAAATGTTTTGAATTGAATCATACAAAAGTGTACATACAATTTGTGTAGAATTTTTCCATAGATCCATCAAGTTGGAACTATGCAATCACAGCAATAAATTTTCATTTATCTAGATTGTAATGTATTGAACTTGCCTAACTTATTTTTATTTTTGGCAATTGTTTCTTGTAGCCACTTTGTTCAAGAAATTTAGACAATCCTCTACTATGAAGACTTCCCATTCTTTTATTAGACATCTTGGAATTGGAATGGAGTCTCAAGGAGGTTACAAATGACATCAATTCAAAATACAATATTTGTTTATTATTTGGAGATAAATTTAATAAGAATTAACAAAAAATATACACAATTAAAAATAAACGAAATTTACTATATATACATGTATACATAAGGTCTAATTGTAATTATATGTTACATCTTATGTATGTGTACATATGCTCCATACTTGCAATAATTCCATACTTCCTTTCAAAAGGCTTTCTATTTTTTGTTTTCAAATATCTTTTCAATCAAAAATATAGGTTGAATGCATGGTTCAGTGGACCAAATGGGTGTCCTACAAACCAATAAACCCCCACCATTGGATGGCAATTGAAACTTTTCAGTTGCCACAGAAAGGGGCATGTATGTTTTTTGAAAACCTGACAAAGGCTTTTCAAAACCATATGATACACCCCTTTCCCCCCCCCCACTTTCTTGGCAACAAAAAAAATTCAGTTGCCATCAAACAATGGGGGTGTGTCCAATGATGATTGAGAAAGAATTCGATTGCCATCCAACACACCCCCACCATTGAATGGTGACTGAAACTTTTCGGTCACCACAAAAAGGGGGTGTGTCATAGGGTTTCAAAGAACCCTTGACGAAAGGTTTCCAAAAACATTCGGTCACCATTAGAAAGTGACGATTAATTGGATGGCAACTGAATTTTTCAGTCGCCATCAAACACACCTACACCATTGGATGACAACTAAATTTTTTTGATTATTGAAAGGGGTGTGGGCCTTTGCTATTTATTTTTTTTTTCATTTTTTTCCCTCATCTTAGTCTTATTGCCATTTCATGCCCCTCCCCCATGCCTTCTTGAGTGACCAAAAAAATTCAATCACCATTGGACAATGGGGGTGTACCCAATGGCAACCAAAAAAATTCAATTGCCATCTAACATATGTTCACCATTGATCGCCATCCAACACACCCACACCATTGGATGGTGATCGAAATTCTTCAATCGCCTAGGAAGGAGAGCAAAGCATGAAATTAGTTTTTCCAAAATGATAACACATGCCCACCCCTTTCGGTCACCATCCAATTGTGGCCGTATGTTGAATGGTAATTGAAATTTTTTGGTTGCCAAAAGGGGGGGTGCATGTAATATCATTTTTGAAAAAAATCATCCCCCCCCCCCCCCCTTTTCCCCTCTTGGGTGACCGAAAAAATTCAGTTGCCATAGGACACCCGCACCATCGAATAATGACCGAAATTCTTTGGTTGCCCAAGAGGGAAATTGGGGCATGAAATTTTTTTTCCAAAATGATAGCACAAACCCCACCCCTTTCATTTGCCATTTGATGGTGAGGGTGTGTTGGATGGTGATTGAAAAAATTTGGTTGCCATCCAACACACACCCACTGTCAAAAGGTGACCAAACATTTTTGGTTGCCAGGAAAAGGAACATGTCATATGTTTTTGGAAAGCCCTCATTGAAGGCTTTCCAAAAACGTAGGACACACACCCCTTCTTTGGGGACCAAAAAGTTTCAGTCATCACAAAGAAAGGCGACCAAAAACATTTTGATCATCACAGGGTTGGTGACCAAAAAGTTTTGATCATCGCAAGGTTAGTGACTAAAATTTTTTGACCACCACAAGATTGGCAATTGAAATTCATTTTTAGTTGCCATTTGTAACGAAGGTTGTTTGAATGTTAATAATTTTTTTCTTGCATCCATGTTGACAAATGCAATAGACATGTCAAGATGGACACCGACATGACGTTCAATGCAAAATGACTGAATCGCATCAATTTTCACAACTTTGACTAAAAGTTAACAACAAAAGTTTTTGGGCACTTAGTTCAATGACAAGAAAATTCAAATTTTCGTCATAGCAACAGCAGCCCAAATGTAATTAGAATTTTTCATGCATTAATCCTATCAAATACAACTGATGCATTAGGATGGACTTCGATGTGATGCCCTATGTAAAATGGCCACATCAAATTGGTTTTGACAATCCTGAAATGAATATGTTAATGTGACTATTGTGGGAATACATGCTTGTTGTTGTTATAGGAATATGGTTGTTGGCTGGTGATGTTTGATTTGCAACAAACCAATATGGTGCAACATAAGGCATGTCCATGGGCTCTTTCTTATAAGACGATGACATTTGATGAAAAGTCCCCAAATTTTTTATAGGCATGACGTTAACAACATTAGTTTACAACCTTTCAATTTGGACTACCATCTTCTTGGAGGGGTTCGTCAACACATTTCTACCTTAGTGGCTATGGATAGCAAAAACTCAATCATGGCAAACAACTTACACACATTTGGTGCGAATGAAATTATCTCAGGTGTTGAAGATGATCAACTTGCATGTGGATTATAAGAAGGTTGTACCACAGGAAAAAAATCCTTCCAATTACAAAGAAAAAGATGCCACACCTTCCAATAGGTTTGTTGAAAGTGAGGTTTGCAGAAATATGAAGCCACATAATTCTTATCATTGTTTGTCTATTAGCTTATTAGTTGCAAAAATTAAAATCAATTAAAGAAACTATATCCTAAATAGACTTTTATTATTTTTGGTTATTGCTTCAAAAAAGGGATTCTTTCAAAGTTTTCACTTTCTACGATTCTTGAAATGTTGAGCTTTGAATTGGTTTTTCTAATGTTAATTCCTATTGTAATTTGGCTATTGTTGTTGGAAAAAAAATATTCAACCTCATTGCACAATATTGAGCTTCCTCCATCAATTTTGTTTTTCGTCATTTTAACCCATTAGACAAAAGGAGTGAGGTTTAGGGATCTTTGTATGTGGTTAAACTTAAGTTCTTCCTTTCATTTGGGTTGGTATAGATTTAATATGATAAGAAAAAAAACATGTGTTTTGATTAAAAAAGAAAAATGATGTCAAGCTTTGTGTTTTGTTTTATTTGGGATGGGAAGTTGTTTTGTCATATGTTAATATCTTAATTTCTTTTGTTTATAACTTCTTTCATCCTTAGGCTTTAGTATTTCATGTTTTTAAAACATCTTGCCAAACTTGAAAGAAGGTATTTCAACCAAAATTAGAAATAGAGATGTGTTTTGAAAGATATCGTTTGGTTTTTGTTCAAGAAAAAAGTTGATCATGTTTTCGAATGTGGATTTTTTATGGATTTTAAGTCTTACAAAAAAGAGAAATCCATAGAACTTTTGTTTGATTATCCTCATAAATCAACTTTTTGCACAAATTTCTTATTAATTGGTGGTCCATGATTGGGTTCTTGAACATCATAAGGTCTATTTCGACCTACATCACACCTTTATGTCTTCTATGCCTCTTTTATGAATGCATGCCATTAATTACAATAACTAATGATATTAAAGAGTTTTGTTTCATAGGATGTTGTTATTGTTATTGTAATATCCATTCCTTCATATCCTAGAACAATGATCCTAGTACTTGACATTCTTGAAGTTCTTGTCACGAATAGCAATATATTGTGTGCTTTTGGAAAAAGGTTTTGGTGTTTTGTTGATCATGAGTCTTTTCATTTTCCGCTTTGATCTTTCATCTATGAAATTTGAAAAGCTTTGTGTGTATGAGAATCAAAGAACTTTATCATTCTAATCATATGCATTTTTTTGGGCTTAGGAACAAGCTACACTATTCAAAGGTGTCCATATTCAAACTCCATGTATGTTATAGTGCCAAATTGCCAATGTGTAAGGAGTCAAGGAACTAAAGTGATAACTTGTTGTAAATAAAGTAAGTTGGTATTCGTGCAAATGTGATGGGTAGCTCCAAGTTACTAAATAAAAGTTTACAATAAAGTAGATTAGGACCTATTGAACAAAAGAGAATTGCAACAAAAGTGAAATAATGTTAAAAGAGTATGGTTACATGGGGTTCAAAAGATTGCTACTAGATCTAATGCAAACGCAATCAATCAAACTTTAATGCCATTTTGGGCAAAAGTAAAATAGCAAGAGGTTAAAAAGGTTGCACATGATATTGTTTTATTTATTAGAAAAACATTGTACATTGTCCTTGCTTGTCCAAAAGCCAAGAAATTGGTGATACAAGAGATTCTTTAAGATCCTTTAGTTGTTAATTTTGTTCCAACTTCCACTAACATTCAAACTTCAAGATTAGTGTGTGCTTAAATAGATATTATTAGTAGATCAATGAAGAGCTTGAATGAAATCAAACAACCCAATACATGTGCAAAACTTGCCATTAATCTTGTCATATTGATAGTTGCTATAAGTTCTATTCACAATAATTTGTCGCTTAGAAAGTTCGAATCTTAGGTGTTCACCATCACAATGTTCCCCTAACATTACAACGTTAAAAGATGATGGATTCCAATGGAATGTTTTTATGGAGCTTGTCCATGAGGAAATGAAAATGTGATGTTTTATCACCTACCACAAAAACTACAATACTTGCATGGTGGATCCTAGCACTACAACAAAAGGTGTCCTTGTATGCCAAGTGATTTCACTGGATTTTGAATGAATTCACCGGTTGTAATGAATGGGGACCAATGAAGAAGTAGTGAATTTACTGGTCTAATGAATAGGGACTAGTGAATTGCACCCACATTTTGTAATAATGTAAAGACTATGGTGAGTCTTGACAAAGGAAAGTGACCTAGAAGCAAATATTATCCAACATTTTTTATGAAAAACATGCCAATTTTTTAATGGAAACTCAAGTGATTCAAAATCCATAATGTGCATATCCATGTTGTGTGTTTTCATTTGTAATTCATGAAGAAATTATAGAGCATTGAACTATATGCATGTATGGTGGTGGATCCACCTTTGTATACATAGAGACTTTTTGGACTTCTTCCATTTGTAGTGGAGTTTTTTTTCACTATGGTTGACGTTTATGAAGTTGTACGTAATTTTATGGACTTTGATAGGAATTTGAAAAAAATCATACCTAGTCAATCAAGTTGTGTGTCTTATTGCCATGGACATTGAAAACGTTGTTTGACATTTTTGGACTCATTAGAAGAAAAGCCTTAAATTGTGACTAGGTTGTGCAACTACTTTTTAATCACATGCAACACTACCCCAAAACTTGACATTTATGACTAGGACAAATATGACTAATGACCATTTTCTAGTCATATAGTTATATTTGCCATGGTTTCGTGCCTAGTCATATTCTTGTAACCATGGATATGACTACATGACTAAAAGTCTCCATGGAAGAACAAAAAATCCAATAAAAATTAGTGGCCAAAACCATCACGGAAAAGACAAAAAAGAAGGCCAAAGAAAGGCCAAAATACGCACAACCAAAAGGAACCAAAGAAGGGAGAAAGTTAGTCCCTCTCATGGTAGGAAGCTATCTCACCCACAACCCCTCTAATGTCACCTACATGCAAATCATGAAATCAAATAGTAATAGGAGGCCTAGAATAAGCATCTCCCACCAATGCAATCTTCCTTTCTATAGTAGAAGTTAAAACACACTAAAGAGCAATACTAACATGCTACTTGAAAAACTAAATGCAAAAAAACAAAGATAAATGACCTCTCGTTATTTTTTATTTAATAAAATATAAAGAATTTCTTTAAATAGATATAAAATCACCATTGGATACTTGAAAACCAAGAATATTGACCATTTTATAATTAACATAAATCTTTTTATGACTTATTAATTGCCTTGCTTGAAAAGTAGTTGAACAAAAATTAAAACGAACCAAAATAACATCCAATCTTTTTTCTATATCGAATAACAAACTATTTTTTTTATCTACATAAGTTCGCATTTTAGATTTTTGCATTTTTTAATGGGTAATTTTTCATAAAAGAAGGACAATTTTTGTATAGTTTGTAATTGCTTGGAAAAGTCAAATTATTTATTTATTTTTTTTAAGCTTTAAAATAATGGTTTTTTGTTTTTGAGTAAGTTTTTTAATCTGCCAAACATTTTCTAAAATTTGGTGACAAGTTTTAAATCTTAGTGCATGCATATGAAGTTAAATTGGTTTTTTTAGCCATTACAGATAATGGGAATCGAACCCAATTGTCTATCATGGAAAAGATAAACACACTCCCTAATGAAACAATCCATATCATGCCTAAGTGCACCATGCACCTCCATGGCCATCAAAATAAATTGGTGTCCCTCATGAATCCCTTTATACTTACAGATCTTAGTAATGGTGTTAAGTTTTGCAACTACACTTGCTAGTTGACTAATGACACTCGTAGCCATCATTTCCCATGTCAAATCAATAACCACCACATCCACAATAAAGACCTAGTCTTCATGAATTATGTATAGATTGGCTCATAATGAAGCTCCTCACGTAAGGGCATACCACCATTCTTTCCATACATTGTGCCCATTTTTTTGGGCAAGGGCATACATGACATCTCTGATGACATCATGTGTGATTATTTGTTGACCTCTAAACAAACAACATGTTAAATGTGTGCCAAATTTGTCTAACCCATATCCACACTCACACGTGAGAAGACTAGATGTCGAAGGTTGAATCAAATCAAAATGAAAATGCAACATTGAAGTGAAAACAAGGTTGTCAAAACCACACTATCTTTTTTGTTAATTATGGATTAAAAGACCTTATGGTATATGCCAAATGGGTCTGGTGTTTGAGACTTTCATGGAATTATAAATTATTTTTGGTTTGATAACAAAATATATATGAATTCATTGTGGACACTAGGTTTAAAGTACCATTTCTTATATGTCTAACAAGTGATTGATTAAATGTATTTTTTAAAAACTATTTTATTAGATTTTGGATATTACCATAAAAATCAAAATGCCTACAATAAAAAAATAGATTTCATATGTATATGGATTGAAAGTAATTGAACCTGCAATGTTAATTTCTTTGGTGTTTTCTTTTGACTTGTGTCATGTAATTGTTCACTTGGAGCATGTGAGGATTTCTTGCACACTTCCACCACTAAGATATGCACTCACAAGAAAAACCGGTTAGAAGTGGAACTACTATGTAGTTGAAGTCTAACGAGTTAGGTGGTTCGAGTTAAGTAATGAAATTTACTAAAAATCTAATGCGTTGTGTCCAACTCTGATGATTTTATTTTTATTTTATTTTATTTTATTTATGTCTTTGACCAAAAGTTAAGCCCAAAACTAAAAACCACTTGTTTAGATTGAGGAAAGAAAAAAACAACAACTCAACCTCCTCTACTTTCACAAATGTAACTCCTTCATAGCAAAACTGATGACGCTGAATTTTTGGGAGAAGCTTCTACACATTTCAATATAAAACAGATCTAATTTTGAGACAAATCCAACGGTGGATTTGAGAAGAATAATTAGTTAAACCAAAAGTCCAGAGGCTTCCCTATGGAAATCATTCCATGAAACCCACTTCAACACCCTCTACTTTCAACAACTATAACTCCCTCACAGCAAAACCGATGATGCTGAATTTTTGGGAGGAGCTTCTACACTTTTTGAACTAACATTGATGTAATTTTGAGACAAATCCAACGGTGGATTTGAAAGAAACAATTAATTAAACTAAATTCCATAGGCTTCCCCATGGAAATCAATCCATGAAACCCACTTCAACACCCTCTACTTTCAACAACTATAATTCCCTCACAGCAAAATCGATGATGCTGAATTTTTGGAAGGAGCTTGCACACCTTTTGAACTAACATTGATCTAATTTTGAGACAAATCCAACGGTGGATTTGAGAGAAACAATTAACTAAACCAAAGTCCAGAGGCTTCACTACGATTACTTGCTACACACAACTCCATTCCATACTTCATTTTTTTCATAACCTTTCCATGATCACCTCCACACACAAGAACTAACAACCTTTCTCACACTTCATTCTCCTCTTCCTTCTCCTTTCTTCCCATACACACAATGCCTTCTTGCTTGGTAAGCTTCCATGACCTTCCTTGAGCTTGTTCCCCTTGTCCAATGAAAGCTTTGAAATCCTTTTGCACTAATCAATGGCCTCCTCATCCTTCAAAGGCCAATGAGAATTTGAAAATGAATGGCCATCCAATTGAAATTAGGATGAGAATCCTTAGGCCCAATGGAACACGAGAGATATTTCATCCTCCAATCAAAGAGGATAACAATCCTCATGACTAATGGGATTAGAGGATCCAATCTCCCCCTTATCTTGGATATCTTGATGAGGTCTCTTGCTTGATCTTTATCTTTTCCGTCCATTGACCCTCACATCCTACTTCTTCATCCTAATTACTTCAAGTAACTAACTACTAGGATAAATTATCGGTAGTAACAAGGAAGAGTCCTTGAGTTCTTACTTGATTAATTCAATGGTTGAAGTAACATTTCCGTGTAACATTTACTCCTTGATATTCCCTACCTATTTACTTTACTATGCACTAATTAACTATGTAGTACATAGTAAATTGAAATTACAATTTGCATCACAAAAGAAAACTCTCACACACTTCTAGATCCACCGTTGAATTTAAGGTTTGATGAATCCCTTAGATCTAGGGTGTTCTGGTTTTGATGAGGTTCCGCCGTCACTCCCACACTTTACGCCTACCCTAATTTGTTAAATAAAAAGGCCTCAACCCTTTTTGAACGCAAGTACCACCTTGTTTGCACCTTTTTGGTTTTTTGTTGATGCAGGCACAACTAGTCATGGCGAACGATGACGCTACGCCTTCAAATCCTCCAATCGCACTCGTACAACAAGAAGAGCTTGAAGAACCACCGCTCGATTTGAATGTTTCTCAACGGCCGCGCGAAAAAGAACCGCCCAGGAGAGTGGTGCGCACTCAAGTCGCTCGTTCGGTATGGGATCGTCGATTGTCTCCTAACCCACGTGCTTTAACAATTTATTTAGAGTTTATTCCTGCTCATGGAGCCGCGCCAGAAAGATTTGAAGAGTGCCAGTGCGAAAATGATGATGTCCGTCTCCATTGTCGAATGTGGGTTCCCGGTGATGGCCATTATCGTTGGCTACGAGGCCCGATCAACCCACTTCCCCTGGAGCATCGAGCCGAGTACCTCGCTCGCACCATTCGCCGCATCCTAGATTTTTTACAACTATGATCTATCCTTTAAGTCAGTTATTCAGTTGTAATTCACCTGAGGTTACTCAGGCGGAAATGTTTAATACTTAAGTTTGAATTGATTCTATTTAGAAGTCTGATAGAAGTGAAACTAAATAAAGATGTACTAGGACTACATCTTAACAATCTTACAAGTACATCATTAGTGCTTGAAGATTCTTCTATAGACTAACTTAACCTTGTCATGGCGAAATGCTATTGTTAATTATGGGCTTGTATTTCCTATCTATCAATAAATCACATCTAATTCTACTACTTTCATATTTGGGACAATTAGTAGATGCTCCTATTGTCATTTATTGTGATAACATCAATAGCATACTACTTGCTAACAACCTGGTCTATCATGTTAGGACAAACCACATTGAGGTGCACTACCACTTTATTAGAGAAAAAGTTTTAGTACGAGAAATTAACCTTATTCATGTCAGTATTAACGATCAAGTTGTCAACATTTTCACAAATGCTTTAGGTACAAACAAGCTAAGGAAGTATAGAAAAATGTTTGGTGTACTAGAAGTGGATTTGAGCTTGAGGGGGAGTGTTGAGAATTCAAGCTCAACTACTTAGGTTTCATTAGTTACTAGAGTAGGAAAGTAACTAGGTTACTTTCACAAGGTTAAATTACTTTATTTATTTATATTAGTTTGGTAATTTGTGGTTTGGTCTTTTAGTTAAATACGTTAGTGTTAATGGTTTGACTTTTTTTTTTTCATAGCACAAGTTTGTGTATTTCATGTGACAAGAACCTTGAGGAGTTATTGATGTTATGTTCCATGTTGTGAACATTATGTTTTAGTTACCTTTTAATAAAGATTTATGTTTGCACTTGACTAGATCTCCTATTTGTTAACAAATAACATCAAAATTTTTGATAAAACATATGTAAAACTATGCCATCCCATTGAATACTTGAATTTGCTGAAGATTCTTAGGTGGTGGCATGTTTACTATTGCTTATATTTTCTTTGGATCTAACAGTGTGCCTCCTTTGCACCCAAAAATGATATTTAATTTGCATGAGGATGTTGATAATTTTTTTTATATGAGTCAAACACATATTTGCAATACAAAAACCATGCATAAACTATAATGAAAAAACATGAAACATACATTATGTTCGTGATGTTTCTTTACACATGATATTCATGTGATATTATATGACAAATTCCATTATGACAATAAAAACATCCAACTATTGAGTTGTTTAAATTGATGCAAATCGAGGCGCATTCAATAGGCTAAACACATTATCAAATTGAAATTTCTTGCAAATGAAAGTACAAAGGGCCATAAATGGGCCATAGTATTGATTGTTGAATAGTTTTTATTAACAAAGTTCCAATTCATACAAATTATTCAAGCCATTGGATTGTCTCCCTTTCATTTCTATATTTAACCATTTGCTCATTTGAATGTCCACTTCATACATATCAACTCCAAATTCTATCTAGGGAATTCATAAAATCCATTTGAGGCAAAAAAAAACCATACATTCAAGCTTCTGCAACGCATATATGGAATTGACACAATGTCCACCTCTTGCATGTGATTTTGAACCACGAGCCACCTATTCACAATAAAACCAAACAATATAAATATATATATAAATGATCAAGAACTTCATTAACTTAAAAACACGCAATCTTGTCATGGGCATTGCAATAAAAACATTGGTTATTTGCAAATTAAGAACCACAATTCACTAGCATTCAAGAAATGTAAAACACTCAAGACTTGTTTTCTAGTGAATTACACATTAACACACTCTAATATATTAACAAGCTTCTCCTAATTCGACTTCCCTCATCACCCTATTTATGCTGACACATATTATAGATTATACAAACACATTTGAAAATGCATAAAATTAACCAACAATATAAAACCTATACGTAGACCAAACATTCTTTTGAAGTTTACAACATATTTTCTCCAAGATAAACAAAAAAAAAAACCCTTGACAATTTGCAAGATGAAAAGTTTTGATAAATTTTCTAAAAAGAAAACAAATTTGAAAAGGAGGAATTACTAGGTAGGCAATGAAAGAAACACTTGATCAACATTTTCTTTATTTTTTTTGACATGTTTCCTAATTCAATATCTCATATGTCATCATTGTAATTCAAATGTAGTATGATCATCACATGAATTCAATGGGTATTTTAGATGCATGGAATTCGTGCATAGATAGTACGAACCCATGAAAAAACAAATTGGACATGACTTCCATTGTCAAATCATTGGAGGGTAAATTTGTGATGAAGATGTTTGGAAACAAAATAGAACAAAAGAGGAAGCAAGTCTCTTGCAGGTTGTCTACCATGAAGCCATGGTTATGAACACATGGTGTCATAGATGGCAATGCCATGGGGCCATTCATTTGAATGTTCATCCATGACTTGTAATGAACTTGTACATAATTCCTAGTTTAGTGTTAGTTCACTTTCAATTAACTTCTAATTAAGTTGTAATTCACTTCCAGTTAATTTTTAATTAATTCTTAGTTAACTCTCAGTTAAGTTCGAGTGAAGTCCCAGTTAAGTTCTAGTTAAGTCCGAATTAACTCCCAGTCAACTCTGAATTAAGTCCTAATTAACTTTGAATTAAGTTTCAATTAATTCATAGTTGACTATCAGTTAGGAAGGTTCTCAAGAAGGTTTTTTATTTTGATGCACACATAGAAGCCTCCTTGAGCTAAGTTCCCAAAGGGGTATAAATAGAAGTAGGACTCCTCATTTCTTTCAATTTTTTTTAACATCAATTTTAAGCACAATCTTGCACCATAACCTTGTCAAATTCTTTTCATGCTCATGTTTGCATATGTTAGCATAATAAAGATTATTTTTCACATTTTTCTTGCACATCTCATGTTTTTGTTCTTAGTTCTTATGTTATTGTTTTTGAATTGCATAATCTTGTCTTGTTTTTTGTTTGAAAGTTAGATTTAGACCTTTCTTTTATCCTTTTGTTCTTATGGATCTTCATGTCCTTAACACATGGATAACTCAAATGTGCATGGATATTGAAAATAAATAATTAATGTGCAATTTGAAAACCTCAAAAACCATGGCACATAGATTTTATCATTGCCTTGGTAATGGGTTTCTTTTATAATTTTCAAACTCAAACACCCTCCACATGTGGAGAAAAAAATGAAAAAGCTAACTATTCATTTTTGTCCCATAATGTGGGTACCTATTTGTAATTCACATTAATTAATTCATGGGTGTGCTTTTAATTTTTTTTTGTTTTGAAAGAGCCATATTCATTGGCCCATTGTTAATTTTTTGGAAACATTGGGCACTCCCCAATGGAAATGGAGACACCTTTTTGGACCCCCAATTGCAAAATAAAAATAAAAGTATTCCCTTATAACCCACTTGTTCAATTTATATACATGGAAGTTGAATTTGGGCAAACCATATGGAATAAAACCAAAGTGCTATTGGGAACATCTTGGGGAATATATTTGGGAACATGATGAAAATACATTGGGAACAAGGGAAAAGGAAAAAAAATCCCTCCCCCCCCACGCGCCCCCTGACCCCCAAAAGGAAAAAACTAGACCATTCACATGTGTAATGTTGAATTTCCCATTGGTTGGATAATATTTCTCTTTCCAAAACTATTCAACACCTTTTTTCGCCCAATTCAATACCCCTTTTTAAGAGCTTCGGTAAACATGTACTATGGGATAAACATGTATTTCTACCTATTATATTCTAATTTATTTAAATGAGGTGCATATCAATTTTTTTTTTACAACAATCAATTATTTTGATTAGCCCATCACAAAAAAAATTGAAATTATGGAGACCTATTCAAAGAAAAAGTTATCTTCTAATTGACAAATTTCAAAAATAAAAGCACTACTAAAAATTTTTGGTTTTGCAACTGTCGTTTGCAACTAAAATTCAGTTGCATGCAACACTTGTAACTACAAATTTGTGTAGTTGCCTAAGACAAGTTGCACATGACATGCAGTTGCATGTGACACTACGTATGTAACATGTATATATGGTGTTAGTATACATGTTCGTACATACATACCAATCCAAATGTAGTTACACTTTATATGCAACTTTCCTTGCAACTACATACAATTAATCAAAATATGACACATGTTTAAAAATTAGACAACTAGCTTGTGAACACGTGTCATTATTTACTTTTTTTGTGTTTTCAAAATTAAAAATTCATTGGATTAATCTCAATCATTAAAGTTTTTACCACTAGGATGATGACATGTGGCACACCATGGAACGTTCATTGACCATTTGACACATGTTCAATATTTTAACACCAATTATATGGTGACACGTGGTAATCAAAGCCCACCTATTTTTAAATTTTTAAATATTAATTAATGAAATCTAAGTCATCCAATTTATGGCTAATAAGATGTTGACATGTGGTGCTTAGGTAGGAAGATAATAATTAAACCCTATTAAGTAAGTAGGTTTATTTAGGTATGTAAATAGGTTGAAAAATAGCTAGGCTTAGGTTATATAAGTAGGTTTAGAATAATCCAATTTTATTTTTAGGTTTGACCATTTCATAAAGGTCAAGCTTTTTTCATTCACTCATCCCCAATGGCATTTGGTATTTGGTTTCAACATAACTATTGCTCCTACTTATCTAAGCCAAATAGAATTGAAAGCCAAAGGGTATGGGTTAAAACATTCCATTGCAAACCTCATGAACCAACCTAGTTGCACATTAGATGCAACTATTGTATTAAAGTATAACAGCTAGCAGAGGGTTCTATTTCTTTTGGTGTCCAAACAAAACTTGAAACCCTCCTCTTGGCGCATTTAACACACTAAGAATCATTGAGAAAGTTATGGCCCCCCAAAGTAAAGGGGGTCAAAACAACTCAAAAAAAAACTATTGAGGCCGGTTCTTAAACACCCAGAATGTTCATTTTATGTTGTTTTTTTGCTATTAGAGTTCCAATGTGATTTGTAGGACTTCAGATGGCGCTCCTATAGCACTTTAAATCGTTTAAAATGAATAAGAAATAAGAAAGTTATGAGCTTTGAAAGTAGGAGGGGTCCTCATAAAAAAAACCCAAAAAAAAAATGTTTTATAACTTTGAAAGCTTATTTTTCTTCTTGTTAGTTTTTCATTACTCCTTTTCTTTTGCATTTCAAAGGTGATTATAGGATATTTAGTAATTATGATTACTTAATGAAAATACAATTTTAATATTATTATCTAATTTAAATAATAATTAGCTTAGGACATTTATATACTTGTAGGTTAATTAGTGTAGCCTATTTACATTAATATTTTAACATAAATAATACAATTTATATATATAATACCTATTGATTATATATATATATATAATTGATTATCATTATAATTTTAATAAACATTTAATTAATAATTATAATTATTTACAATAATTTTAAAAAAATTATCATATTAATTGATTTATCATATTTTTTTGTTTAATCAAATGTACATTCTCTGAAAAATATTCCAAAATAAAATAAAGTCAAACATATTTAAACCATGGTTTAGTTTAATTTAATTTAGCATAATTTAATTTAGCAATAATTAGTTTAACTTAACTTAATTTAACCATTGTCAATTTTAGCTTAATTTAATTTAGCCATAAATATTTTAGGATAATTTAATTTAACCACAATAAATATAGTCTAATTTAATTTAGCCATAAACATTATAGCCTAACTTAATATAAGCATAATTAGTTTTAATTTAGCTAAATTTAAATTAGCCATAATTAATTTAACCTAACTTAATTTATGCATGGTTAGTTTAGGCTAGCTTAAGTTAGCATGGGGTTAACCTTAGTACTAGAGGTACATAATACTATTATATATAGCCTATGTATATATATTAAATATAATACTTAAATATGTATAAGTTTAGGCCATTATTTTTATGACACATGTCCATGTTGTACGCATTTAGTTGCATGTTAGTTGCACACACAACCATATGGCCCAAAAATTATACAATACCAAATTTGTAATTACAAACATGACAAAGATAGTTACAAATGACAACCGGTTGCATGCCAATTGCATAATGACTAGTTGCAAATGACAAGATTTCTAGTAGTGAAAGCCATCAAACTTTGAAGCCTTCACCCTATATAAACATTTTTATTTTGACATCGGCAAGTCATGAAAACTAAATTATCTTTTACTAAATTGTTTGAACATGTACCACATGTACAAATGACCAATTTAAAAAAATTGATCCTTAACACATACTCTTTCAAACCTTTTGTTTCAATCTTTGAATGAATCTATAGAAATTTCAAATTTAAGCATTATCATGAATTTTCAAATTGAATGTGTTTAACTAAAATTTTTACCTCCTTGCCTAGCACAACCCATAAGACTCCTTGATAAAATTGGCTAAATTGAATCATGTTCATTAACACAAATAGAAGAAAAGATCTTATTTGTTTTTTCATTCAATACTTGCATCATGCAAAAGCACTATCAATTATGTTGAAACCAAAAAGAGTCACACAATCTTTGGTAGAAGTTGCACCAAATTTTGTATATTCATCAATGCTAGCATTCTTCTTCACATCAATAACATTAACAACTTTGAAGTGTTCCTTTCATGTATGTTTCAAACAATATCCTACCATCCCAACAAAGTTATGCAAACCTTAACCTTTAAGCTTGCAACGAACCAAATGACCAACAAAAGCTTTCACTAGATCATTCCACCCAACCTAACACTTTATTACTTGATTGAGAGCAAGAAAACTAAAAATGTGCAATCTACAAACCGTTTGCAAATGTAAGTGACATAATGATCCTCCCCACTCCAAACCAGACAACCTAGATATACATGATAGTTTCAAAAATTCTTCCATTAGAAAAATGCATTGTGAACCATTATTTAAACCTCCCACTCATGATACTAACTTCAATGGTTTTTTTTTCCTTTATAGATGTTCCTTGCCTTTCTATCTAACATTTGTGTTCATGGAAGGAGCCATCTTATGTACACAAATAATGTGAAAAACGAGAATTAAATGGAATGTGAAAAGATTACATGGGGCTAAGTCAAAATCAAACATCAATTCACTATTGCATGTGTTGCATGTGTCAACAATGCATTCCTACTAAAGGAAAAAATCCATACACCACTTGGCGATGGTGCATAGTTGCAAAAGGGGGGGAAAATCCCCATCCCTCCCCCCCCAAAGGGAAAAATTGAACCATGTAGGGTGCAAGTTTGACCATTCTGTTGGCTACATGCAAATTCTATTCCTAAAACTATTTTTTACTTAAAATATTAACCCTTGCAAAGAGTTGATATAACTAGTTTGCAATGTTTTTTCCATAAGAAATTGCCCCAAGCTTATAAGGATTTGCATCTATGTGGACATTTCTAAAAGGAGTGATAGTTTGTTGTCTCTAGAGTTGCTTCTGTTCAAAGAACTTGGCAAAACAAATAAATTTTTATGTCTCTCTTTCACATAATAATACAAAAAAAATCCTTGGAAGGAATGTTGCATTCACTAACTTTGTGGATAAGATTGCCACAGTAGTTGCAATAAGGTAAGATGGGTGCAGTCGAGTGCACCGCTTTAGCCCTTGAAGAATAATGTGACGATCTGGTTGGCATAGCTAGTGGAGGTTAAGGCCTTGAACATGATGGAGGCTTCATAATACTGGCCTCATAGTGTGCATGAGCCAGTTCCAACTTTTTAGAAATGTTGTACACATCCAACAAAGTGTATGAGTTTCCAAATTTTACAAAAACCCATTGCAAATCTTACGCATGTAGT
>Ga0209611_10002999_pt1 | contig 29546 bp, 21 predicted proteins | sample S1TSphgellanicum_3_FD_187693 | JGI IMG/M metagenome (GOLD analysis project Ga0209611, IMG submission 187693) | Host-associated microbial communities from peat moss isolated from Minnesota, USA - S1T2_Fc - Sphagnum magellanicum MG (SPAdes) (version 2) | ecosystem: Host-associated > Plants > Peat...
ATCAATGTTTTTTTTTTTTTGTTGTATTGACCAAGACTACCTTTTTTTTTCTTTTAGCTACTGTCCGTCCCAATTAAGGGGATGGATGAAATGTACGTCCGGCTTGATGACGGGATGGATTTTGGGGAAGCTTTTTTTCTTTTAGCTACTGTCCGTCCCGATTAAGGGGATGGATGAAATGTCCATCCGACTGGATGATCACAAAATAATAATAATAATAATAGAAAACACATAAAAATAAAAAAATAAAAAAGTTAAAAGTTTCTAAAAAAAAACTAAAACACGAACCAAGTTTAAAGAAATCGAGGGACTTCACAGTGGCCGAAGGTCACGGGCACCCACTCGTACTAGTCCTTAAAAAAGAAACCCTGGGTTAGACAGAACCAGGATTGGTGTGGTATTACTCCAGACCCAATCAACTCAGATGGGTTAGTCCTGATATTGGGTACTTCAAAAAAAAATAAATCATACCAGCTTTGGTCATGCAAGGTATAGGCCTAGTGGGTCCTTTCTAAAACCTTTGTACCAGCCTGATTCTAGTACTAAAAAGTAGGGTCCAAGGCTGGTATGATGAGGCAGGTACATAATAATTTTGTTGTAATTAATTAATTAATTAATTAATTATTTCTTTTCAAAAAATAATTTTTTTATACATTTCACTATACGTTTTTTTTTTGGTTCCATTAATATTTTTTTTTACATTCTTGATTTACTAGTTAGAATGTCTGCCAACGAAAAAGTCCAATTCATTAGAAAAGTTCACAACAAGCCTGTTTTGGCTTATCTTTGGTAGTTAAAAGAAGAATGGGATATAATACAACTTGTTTGGTTCATGGTTGGTGAGATTGTGCATGGCTTGGCTTTTAGGAGATTGGTGTTAGAGGGTTGGTTAGTTGATTATTCAAGCTTTGGTTCCATTGTCCAGAGAAATCAGTTTGCTTGGTCACACAATGTTGTATCAACTTGCTTGTCCTCCCCTTCCCCCCCGCCACCCCCTGACATTGCTGTTGGATGAGTGAGAGATTTAGTCAACTTTCAATTTTTTGGGGAATGAGGATTGTGTGCTAGCTTATATGATAAGGTCACAACCACCGACCACTTTTGGGTCAGTTTTTTTAACTTGTTGAAGGAAACCCAAAATTGTTTTCAATTCATTCATTCATTGCAGAGTGATTTGAGACCCTTGAGGATTCAATGTGAATTTTCCCTTCTTGTTGGAAAGCTACAACTTGTTTGGTTCTCTCTTTTGGAAAGAAAGCACAAAATGGACATCTGCACATCTCTTGTTTGGTGCATGTATATATACCACTTGCATATGTTGTTCACATGCCGACAACTGCACTATGCAGATAGTTCTGTTTAACCCATTTCACACAAGGTTTCCAATGCTGGCTGGAATGATTTTCCCAATTGCAATGAAAAACCCTCCCACTACTGTAATTTGTTTTCACCTAATTCCTCTTGGCTTGCTCTCGCAATTCAAGTGTTCGAAAGTAGGATCAAATTTGACTTCACCAAATTCAAAATTAGGTGAATTCGGTGAAATTTTGGTGGATTGAATATTCATACACACCATTCACCAAATTGGATGCAATTTTTGGTGAGAGAAACTAAACTTTCACACAATTTCTCTCACCTTGGGATCCATGGTCTACCCCTGCCTCCCCCCCCCCAAGAAGCAGACAAAGCAATGTCAGCCAATGCAGGAGTGGAAGGTTCCACAATCTCGATGTGTGTGACAACAGGACCCTGATTTCGAGGAACACACCCACTGAACCTTTCTTTCTTGCAAAAGCCAAAAGTAGCTAATGGATTTGAAAGTGGGTCCTAGCTAAGTTAGTTCAATCTCAAAAGACCCGCACCCAAACAAACACACACATTCCCATTCTGTTTGTGACTTTCAACTCCCACACCTGGTGTAGTTTGTCTATTGGCAAAATAATAAATCAAAAGTCTTTGTCCCAAACTGCGAGGACAGCTTGGAGAGATACATGGATCTAGCAAAGCTTTGATGAAAACGTGTTGATCTAGCTGCAGAACATTTGTTGACACTTTCGTACCATAGATATACAGGTTGCTCCAAAACTTGCATAGTTCATTTAGATTACAATGTTACTGTATATTGGGTATGAAAGATGACCGGCAGACCTAGAAGTTGTGTTGAATAAGCATGGTCTCAGCAGTCTCCTCATTGCCCGCTAAAGTGAGTTCAAGTTCAGACTTACAAGTATTCTCACAATTTCTTCCATGTCATCAGAAACATGTCAAATGTCTAGTGTCAAAAGCATTACTAAGAGCATCTCCAGCGGTGCTTTGTAGGTGAGCCTGCAAATATATTTCTCACAAGTCTAGTTATTTCTTTCTTTCTTTCCAGCTCCACCCCATAAAACTAAAATTGGGACTGCAAATAGGTGGGAGACTACTGATAGCAAACCCCCTGGACCAATCATTATGATTAACCAATCAGAAACAGGGAGGAGAAATCAGGTGTTATGCTTTGCTATGCCTTTTACCACCAGCCTCAGAAAACTATGCAAAAGTGCTGAGCCCAAAACCATTTTGTTGAGCCAAACTGGCATGATTTGACTTTTCTTCATCCACGTTTCATTTGTAGGGCCACATATTCTGCACTAGTGGAGTTGCTCTTAGAGCAAATGTCCTCAAGCATCATCAGTTAAGTGGCTTGTATGTAGTACTGTGGATTAATACAGTCTTCAAATAAGGTGATCTAGAGCATCTCCACCAAGGTTCAGTAACTCTGCACAATTTTTTCTCACATCCAAATTTCAGTTTTCTCCAACCCCACACATAAAGGTGAAACTGGGACTGCAAGTACAAGGGATACTACTAATAGCAACCCACTTGGACCAATCAAACTATCTAGCCAATGAGAAAGAGGGGGCAGTCAATAAATACGATTTGCCTGTGTTTATTAGACTATTCAAGGGCTCCAAGCAGTCTTCCAGTGGATTCACTGGATTGTACTCATGACTCTCATCCAATATTTCCAGTGCAGGGTCACATACTGAGCGTTGGTGGAGATGCTCTGATGGGTTTGGACTTTGGACTTGTATGTTTGAATAGATCCAGAGCTTATCCAAGAGTGTTTTCTTTAGGATTTTTTAAAAATATGTAGCTTAAGTGACATCATCCATAGGAAGTTGTAGGACAAATGGGCGATAATCCTAGTCCACGATTTAGCCAAATCTGGTTATAAACCACATATGAAGTTCAAATCTTTAATCAACCTTCTGTATATGGATACACATTGAAAATCAAATGTAGAAATCTGGCCATTTTTACACTAATTTTTTCTTCTCAGTTTTGCATTTGCAACCCTCCAGAATCAATCCATTTTTGTACTTTCAATTTTCCTTTCTGGTGAAATTTTACCGACATAAAAAAGACAAGTATTTTACAAGGCTCAGTGTAAAAATTGTGTGGCGGGATGTAGTAGACTTATAGAGACTCTGATCCTGTTCTCTGATAGAACATTCTTGTAACTGAGATATATAGTTGTGTCTATCTTGATCACTTTCTGTTCAGCTTTGGATAGGCTAGTGGTTGATACCAGTTTCTGGCAGATTGAAGCAGAAGCACCCACCAGCATAGCATGGAAGAGAAGATGGCTTGTGTGTCGACAGGAAACACAATTTTTTATTGTATTCATGTCCCATTGCTAACTACCCTGGCTGATTGATTACTTACTGACCATCCACATGCACCTACCTACCTACCTACCTACCTAGTAGCCACAAGTGCCTTTACTACCTCTCTGAGTGGTGCTCAGTGTGTGACACCCCAAAAAAAAAAGAATTTCTGGCATCCAAGATTTTGTTATTTACCGTTTTTGTTTCCAAACCCCACCCATAAAAACTAAAACTGTGGCTACAAACATGTGGGGAGACAACTAATAGCAACCCACCTGGACGAATCAAACTATCTGGCCAATCAGCAAAAAGGTGTTACGCAGAGTACTTCGAACCAATCAAACTAAATCTAGTCGATCAACAGCTGGTGTTAGGTTCTGCCATTCCATTTACCAGCCTCATCAGCATCGTGTGAAAAAATGCTGCGCCAGAAACCATTTTGCTGAGCCACACTGCAGTATGTTTTGACTTTTCTTCATCCAATTGAGGGCAGGAGCCTGAGTTCCCAGGCACCCAAAAAAACCAGAATGGCCAAAAGATCACCAGCCCTTCTCCAAGACGTAATTGTATCATTTTGTGTTACAAGAATCTGCTGGATTTTGGAATACTAGAGCAGGCTCATTTTCGCGGGCTCAACAAGTAACCTGTGCTACTTTTGCTGGAAATGCCATTTTCAAGATTATTGAGTGCACCTCTTTTAATATCAACAAGTATCTTAGAGGCATTTCAATCTATATTTGTCACCCTGAGATCCATGGTCTAATGGCATCTTTAGTTTAGTTTGGGTAGTCATTTTTTCCTGTTTATTAACAAAATAGGCTTCTGGTGATTAAGAATCTTGGATTGATAATTATTATAAATGTCAACAAAACTCTTAAAATACAAAAGTTCACAGGAAACGTAAATATGAAAGTCTATTATTAATTTTATCAATAAATAAAAAATCATGACTAGTGTTGTTATACCTACCAAAAGAACCGATTATGAGATCAAGTCGTTACCCGTTGGCTTGGTAAATTCTGTCGTTCAGCGATTACGTAATTCAGATTTGTTAGCCTTATCAATCCCAACAATATCTTTCGAGCCGTCCTTAGAGATATGGGTCTCTTGTGACTTGGTTTCTCAGATGCTTTTCTACACGCATTGCGGCAATGCTACCTCTGGGTGATTTACTCCATTGATATAGACTGGAGATCAGACATTGGGACATGCCTCATAATGACGAAAACACCTTACACGGCACATGATATAACAGCCCAAGCAATCAAACTTAACATAAATGTAATTACTTGGCCGAAGAGAGTTAGGACTACATTCTTCGTCGCTCCTTTTCTGGGAGGTTTTCCATCCATCAGGGCACATTCCACAGTCTCTTAGGCACTCGCCTATCTCATCTACCCGCACGTTCTGTCTAGGATTTTCTAGGCTTGATCGGCGTGTGCTGGCGTGAACTTGGTTTGTATCCTGACCCAGGGGCTTTTTTTCACCGTTTATCATTGTTTTAAGGTTAAGACAGTAGTTCTGCAAGAGAAGAAATTGCACTCTGCACAGAAAGGACTGAAAACAAAATAGATACTTTTTTTAAAAATTTTCCCACCGAAGCTCCGGTCTTGATGTAATACTAAGCTTGGCTATAGGGTTCTTTGAAGATTTGTAGGCGAGAGTTTAATTATATGGTAAGGATTTGAGGGTAAAGCTGAGGGCTGTGAGAAGAGAGCCAAAACTCTATGTTAGTCATAGTTCTCTTACTTTGTCAGGAAGTTGTTAATTGTGAGACTATATAGCTTGAAATGCTCAGCAAGTAGCTAAACAGAGAGCTAAACAGTTCCTCTGTTCCACTTATACACTCAAGATTTTGTTAGCTCAAAAATGTGTGCTGGGTTTCACCAGGAGCTCAGTGGCCGCCATTTCTTCCATTTATCCATTTGGCCACTTTCTTCTGACATTGGAAGCTTGTGAAATTGGAAACTTGTGCAGAGTCTAAACCAGTGTTTTGTCTGGTTTCTTCTTCTTTTCAAAAGGAACACTCTCAGTCCCAGTTTTCACTCTTTTTTTTCTTTCCTTTGGGTTTTAATGAAACTTTCAGTCCAGCAGTCTTGAGATTGGTTCTTTGGATTTTTTAAAACCTCAGGTTCCAATCATTTATAAAAAAAAATTTAGAGCCAAATCCAGTTTAAGATCGATCAGTCTGGTTTCATTTTTCAATTTATAGATGATTAAATAAAATTTCTAAATAGAAATTTGTTCAAATAGTGCACTGAATTCAACATAGAAGATTATGTAATATTAATTATATACAGCTGATCAAATGTAATAATAACTTGCTTAAAATATAAATAAGGTCAAGTGTATAAATTTTTTTTCATACTTATTTATGAAAAAAAATTTAAACCTATTGTAAATGGGGCATCACCCTATTTAGGTTGTAATTAAATTTTGAAAAAAAGGCCAGTTACTTGGTTGGGTTTCTATGACAATTTGAACAAAACTCAAAACCTCGGGGTCTGGAGACCTAGAACCTGGCCTATAACCCGGACTTGAACCTACCTTAAATCCCAGAACTTACCAACACTGGTTTAAACCAGAGTGGGGCAAGTATTAGAGTCCTGCACCAAACCCACCAGGTATGAGGCTAGGTCTTAGAGTTGATAACCATGATTTATCAAAAAAAGAAATACCCGAGTTTGATGTATAATCATGGGTATCAAAAAATCAAATACCCAAGTTTGATGTATAATCATGGGTATCAAAAATAAAATACCCTGTTATTACATATAACTGTTGTTCTCAACTGTTTTTGAAAAGTCAAATAACCGCCTAAAAAACCACCGGGTCTTCACGCGAAACCTGGTGTTTCTTTGAGGTTTGCTTTGGGAAATACCTGAAACCGGCAATTCTTTGGTTCTGTTTTTAATTTGTAAAATTAAAAAATTAAAAAAAAAAAAAGACACCCAGAGGTTCTTTGGTTATGGAATTTTCTAATAAAGGAACCGGTGGTTCTTTGATTCTGATTCTTCTCCCCAAATACCCTGGAACTGGGGGTTATTACAAAAATCACAGACCCTAAACCTTAAACCCTAAACCTTAAACCCACAATGGTGTACAGTGATAGAGTTTGCAATCAGCTGACCAGATAGTCTTGTTGAGGAGAGGGGGGGGGTGCAGCTGTGGGACAAATGGTTGTGACATGTGTGGGAAGGGGAGTCTAAGAACATCTTGATGATGGGAAGCACCCACTTCACAGGTTTATTCCTAGCTCACACAGCTGGATGCAAGCAGGCCCATCAGGTTTGTTGTATTACTGCAATGTTGACTCTTCTCAATGTCCAAATACCTATCTGACATCACTTGGATCTCTATGCATGCAATCGGGGTCCTACAACCGAGCTTCTTTTCTATTTACAGAAACACTTTTCTCTCACATTGACCATGAAGAGTGTGCACAATTGCTTTAGGTGACACTGTTGTTTACTCGGGGTGAAGCACCAGTTACAAAATAGCTGGCCAGGGGAATTGGATGAGGAATTGTCTGAGTATTCATCAAAGGTTAGTAGTGCTCTTCCCTGATAAACAGAATTCCAAAGATTGAGTCACTAGGTAAATTCATCGAAGAATAAGTTCTTTAGGGGTGGTGCTTTACAGAGTCTGCTTTCATTGACATTGATTGAGCAAAATATTACAATACGCTTTGGCAGGTGAAGCACAACCAGGGTGTCTGTTCAAAGGAGAAGCCGACTAGCACTGGCTGAACTTTGACAATTAGGCTTAGTTGTAACTGCTTATCAGCACCTAGTTGGCAAGAGCATGAACAAACTCCTTGCGGTTGCTTGGTTTTTCAGAACACACTGAAAATGTAGTGTGTCTGAGCAGAAGCAAGGAGAACATACTGGGCCTGACATCCAACCTCACTGTGATCCCTTGCCAATGGCTCCCTCTGTCACCATCTTTCTAAAAAAATTCTCATGGTCCATGAACCCACATATGGATCTCTATTTCTTCTCATTAGCATCCTTTGGGCATCCTGTTATCTGCTTGAATAGCATCCCTACCTGATTGATCTCATTTGACTGAGTAGACACAGGGCTCACTTACTAGAGATTTATTACAGCATTCCAATCTGGACAAAGCAACTTCAGCGCATGTGTGGAACAAGGAGCAAACCCTCTCTTCTTTGACCATGTGACATACAACAGCCTGGGACAAAACAATGAAGGAATGGCAAGAGAGTTACATAAGGTCAATATTTGCCATTTACATAGGCAACAGATCTTCTGTGATCTCACATTTTTCTGTGATGCAGGCCAAATCCTGCAAATGCAGAATATGCAGTCAGTAATTGGCACTGTTATCTGTTGCTTCCAGGACCTCTTTTAGCCATCTGGGTTCTTCATAAATGCCATGCTGCAAAAGAGTGAACATACACCTTGTTTTGTCATCCAAATGATCTCAAAGCAAATTGAACTTCAGGCTTATATTTCTTTTTCTATGTTCTGTAAGCCCTGCAAGCTTTCTAGCAATTTACAAACAATTTTCTACACTCCTTTACAGTGTTGTGAAGTAAGTACTCAAATTTTTTTGAGTGTGAAATTGTAGATGAAAACTATGCCTAGGAAGAGAGAGTCCATGTATGACAGTCTGAAAGAGGGAACCCAATCTGAATTGAGCCAGAAAATTGAACCCATTTAGAGCTGTAACACCCTGCACTCTTAGTTACATGCTGATTCTCATCTTAGTAACACTTGCAAGGAATGTGCAAAGAGTGTGCAGTCTTAGTCTTGACGCTTAATTGCATCAGAATGTGTCAAAGGAGTTGCATCACTCATTCTGCAGATTTGACTTCAGCACCCAATTTTCCCTTTCAAATCCAGATTGAATAAAACATGGTGGGAATCTCAGCTGCAGAAGGAATCAAGTAAGCAAAGCATCATCTTACCTCTCCTGGAAGGGCTTCATGCCAGCCTATAATTTACAGCAGCAGGTGTGTAGACTGAAATTGCAACTCCAATAATGTTAGTGCTGTATGTAGAATGTATTGCTAACTAGGCCATGTCTCAAGTCCATTGACCCCTCTGTTGTCCAACAGGTAGATGCTGGAACACCGAGCGCATCACAATAAAAAATGCTACACCTACTTGCCCCAGATATGCAGTGGGATCCTCCTGATCACAGACTTCACTCACCTGCATGACACCAAATGAGGAGTTGCAACCGCATGGGGCAAATGGTGGTAAAGCCCCGCAATGCAGCACCACTTCATGAAAGCAAAGCCTGCCAACCAAGAAACTGATGATATAAGAGGATCAATAATTGAACTGGCAAATGTCAAGAGTATGCCAGGTGCGGGAAGATAATGCAGAACCAAAGATTAAGGACCAATTGCAACATGCCATGATCAGTCTAGGAATCCCAACTGCCATGAATTATATACATCATAGAAATCCCCTAAAAGCTTTTATCATTCGATGAATTGCCCAATGGCAGGCATTTTGTCCCGCACTAGGGTTTTGTTGTTGGTGGAAACATAGGTAGGTATGGCTCTGCTTTGTGCAGTTTGATACATAGATATCTAGGGCCAGTGAACCTCATATTAGATCAAAGAAAGTGTTGCATCTACATGAGAAATCCTTGAGAATTAACAGGAGTTCACTGAATCTTCTTACTTCAATTGAAGAAGCTCGCAGAATCTTCAACGGTTGAACACAATGATTCTTCAATGTGAACAGAATGGTTCTTCAAGGAAACCACAGAATAGAATTCTTGGATGGAATCGCAGAATGTTCTTACTTCCGTTGAGGGAGCTCCGCATCAGGTCTCCATGGCAGGAAGAATCTTGATGACATGCTAGAGTTGCAAAACAAAATGCACTGGTTGATGAAGCATGCAAAACTCCTCGCCTACGAAGTCGAGGTTTTTGTTTTGCTGGAGTTGGGGAGTCGGTTGATGGATCTAGGTCGCGTGCGTCGCCCTTGTGAGCGTCCCCGACAAGCCTCCGGAATGTTCGCTCTCGCGGCGTGGTCAGGTATTTATGAGGAGGAGCGTCACGGCGGCGGCGGCCTTGTGCGTTGGCTAGTCCACTTCCTTTTACTGGCAGTTCGTCGCATCTTTCCAGGGATTGTGGCGACTGTTTAGAATGCCATCAAAGCAGGAAATCAAGGGATGTGGAGCTACTGCTACCACATGAGAATTGCATAGCTAGACTACTGGCTTAAACCGGGAGGGAAACAGAAGAGATTTCGTGTTTTGCAAGGCTCGCGAGGTGGAACCGCAAACATGCTACTGAGGAAGAGAACGGTGGTTGTGCACGATGACAGTAGCGACTACTCTGACGAAGAAGATGAAGCCGTGGAGGAGGATGAGGACGAGGACGAGGACGAGGACGTCGTGAAAGAAGAGGAGGCTGACCTGAGGGAGGGTGGAGAACAGGACGATGCAGCAGGTGATGGAGACGATGACGAAGAAGGAGATCAGAGATCGAGTGTCACCAAGAAGGCGCGAATTTCCATCAGTCTCAAAGGCGCGAAAGTTTGTAAGGTTAGAGCCTTTGTCGTCACCTTCCCTCTTTGCGCCCACTGAAGCATTTGACAGATGTCCGAAGACGTGTTGCAGAAACAGCTGCCATATTCATTTGAAGCCGTTTTCAGCACTGCAATCTACTTCCTGGCACTCTTATGAGTCGGAAGGTGCAGAGTTGTACCTGAAATTGTGGAGCTCTTAGTTAGAGCAGCTAAATGCTGCATGAAGCATCATGACGTGCAGAATTCCAAGTTGTTGAGGAATTCCCTTCTTGATTGAGAGTGCGGATGGAGAATTGCACTCTCCATCCTCTGGACTTTCTCTGCACTAAGAGCCAAAATGGTGTTTGAACAGGTGTGCAAGGCCAAAGATCATCAAGCAGGCTTCGTGGGGTCTGTGTACATGGACTGTCCCAATAAACCCTGTTATCTTTGCAAAAAACCTGGTGGGTTTTTCTTGTGCATTACACCTCACTCTCCTGTAATACCTTAAACCCATAAACCTAAAACCCAAAACCTCCTCATGCTCTGCCTAAACCCTAAACATATGAATCTTTTGAAAGGCTGAAAGTCTTCAAGATCATGGTTTCTGGCAGGTCACACGACACTCACATGTCCTCATCGAATTGCAACTGAACACGGTGTGGTCGCAGCTCTGCGCAAGCATTCAATGGGCCTTGTGGATTTTGTGCACGAGCGCCAGCTTCGCCATCATTTGCCTCCTGTATGTATTCATCTCTCTGCAGCTCTATGCATTATATTTGTCATGACACTGACTGTTTTCTGTTGCTGTATTTTGCATAATCAGTGTGTACATTTCCATCTCTGTATGAATGTAATTGCTTGGTGAGAGCAATCCTCGGAAGGCAGACGAGATGTGATCTACACAAGCTAATTGGATATGTCTGATTGAGTTCAAACCTGAAACAAGCATGGATGTGAACTGGTTCTGTTTTTCTTTTTTTTTTGAAGCACAACAGTAGACCCAACTGATAATCTGTTGGCACCCCCAAGTCAAGCTCAGTGGAACTGGTTCTTTTCAGCACTGTGCAATATAGGGAATCTCTGGGCAATGTCTGTGTAAGGTAAAAGAAAGGCCTTACATGCTGATTATGTTTGTTGTCCAGAGCATTGTATTCTGCATCCCTCAACACAAGTTTTGAGTGTCTTCTCAGGTAAAGCTGACTCCAGTGATACCAAATGGAGTGGACAGTGCGGTGATTCGCCTACACAGTCGACGTGTGACATACCTGGAGTTCCATCCTACCAAGGACAACCTCCTTATCTCGGGCGATAAGGTGTGAATCTTTGAATAGAGGATACAAGGGATGGATGCTCAGTAGTATTGCCTTCATGTTGCCATCATCACAATTTTGTGATGATAGCTGTGACAATGCTTTTGTCAAGAATCTGACTTTGAGCTGTTTTTTACTGTGATGACAGAAAGGGCAGATTGGAATCTGGGATTTTGAGAAGGTGTTTGAGAAGACAGTATATGACCAGATACACACCTGCCTGGTCAACAGTATCAAGTTAGTGCCCAATGTCCTTCTACAAATATAAGCTCCATGCATGCAATTCAGCAATTGCTGTTTGGTATGCAGGCTTGATTGTAGGCATATTATCCAGGAATATCTTCTGTACTTCATAAGTCCGTGGTGGACGTTGATTTGCACATGCTACTGCAGGATCATCCAGGTGGTAGATATTCGTCAGATTCTTCTTACCATTCTTGTTATTTATGTGTGTTCAGGTTCCATCCTTGGCAGGATGGCATGCTGTACACAGCATCATCAGATGGAAAAGTGTGCTACACAGACTTAGAGACTGCAGTACCTGTTGAGATTTTTGACCTGAATCCTGATGGCTGGGCTGTAAGTCCTTCATTCAACTTCATACCTCATCTACTCATAATTCTGGCTGGTTTTGGGATGCACAAATTTGTTTGTGTAAAGCTTGCTGGATGTCGAAGCTTAGTTTTTTGCCTGCCATCATTAAGTAGTTTGCAGAATTTCTTTGTTGGGAGGTCATAGTGTCGTCCTGATCTTCATCTGCTGAGATAATTTTCCCCTCACAGTATTGGTTTGCTTGGCAGGGTCCTTCAACATGGAGGATGATGTATGCAATGGATCTCAATGCAATCCGTAACTTGGCCCTTGCTGCTGACAACTTTGGCTTTCTCTACCAGTAATTGCCAGCTCCCTGTGCATTTTGGATTCTGCAGTCAGCAATCACAGTATTCTATTCTATCTTCCAATGGTTGAATTGTAACTTGCAGATATCGGGATGGTTGCAGTGCCTGTTTTGTGCTAATATGTGGTGAATTCATAGGTTAAGTACAGGGGGTGGGAGGTACCTAAGGCACCTTCTTGATGTGCAGGCTAGACATGCGGTCAAACCTGAAGGTAGGGAAGCCAATAGGTGTGCACAAGAAGGGCACCAAGGTGGTGGGATTGCACTGCCATCCTATTGAACCTGATCTCTTCCTCACCTGTGGAAATGATCACACGGTACATGATTCCCCACTCTCTTAGTCTGTCACATATGCCACCATCGCATGCTAAGTATCATTAGACTTGATGTGACTGAGCTTCCAGACATATGACATTGGGCCACAGATATGTGCTCTGTTCTCTTCACCTTGTGCTAAAAATCTGAATTTCTAAATTGTTTTATGTGCTCTGAACAGCTGCTGTGATGGTCTCCATGTTTTAATCCAATAGGTGAATTGCATGTGAGAGAATGTGATGTCTGTTGCAAGAGCAGCAGTGTACAGTTAGAGCAGCCAATCTTGATGGGAATTGAAGATCTGTTTGTTCCTGCAAAGTAAGCAAGCATCTTTCAGAAGCAGATATCTTTCCACAGAATCTGAAGCAACTGTTAGTAATTTCCCAGCCAAGTTTTTCCATAACATTTCATTGGTTCTTTTTCCTTGTGGAATGCAGGCCAGGATATGGGATATGAGGATGCTAGATTCTGGTAGTTGCCTTGCAGAGCTCCAGCACTCAAGAGTGGTTACTTCAGCTTATTTCTCCCCTGTAACTGGGACGAAGATATTGACCACCTGCCAAGACAACAGAATACGAGTCTGGGACAATATCTGTGCTGATCTCACCACATGCAGTCGTGAAATTGTTCATAGTCATGACTTCAATCGTTATCTTACTAGCTTTAAGGCTGAATGGGATCCAAAGGTATGACTGCTTTGAGTTTGTTGACACTCCTAAACTTTCTGTGTTAGTTTTGGTTGTGCTGGAACTGTCACAATGGTAAATGAAGCTTACCTTTGCAAGCTTGTTGCAGCTTGAATGAGGACACTATTGTCTTTGTTGATTAGCTACATCTGTTGAGTTCTAGCCAACATTATGACTTGAGTCTTCCTGTTGCTTCATGACAGAAACTCAGGATGCAGGTTTTTGTATAGTTGTTTACCCAATATTTCGGGAAGATTATCATATAATTATCTGCACCCACTGTTGGGAGCTGATTAAGTCATTGGAGAGTCATGGCAGCTAGCCACTGCTATGCATGAGGTAATTAGACTTTGTGAGCAACACCCAAAGGTTACGACTCATTCTTGTCATGTTAGTTTTGGTTTTGCTGGAGCTGACACAGGGATCATATTCTCTTTCTTGTTGAACATTGTTTTGTTTGGCTGTCATGCCATTCTTCTGAAGGTGACATAAAATGTGCATATCCTGCGTCTAGCATCCTAACCAGAATATTGTTCTTCTTGTCCTTGCAGGATCCATCTGAATGTTTGACTGTCATAGGACGTTACATCAGTGATGACTTCCAAGGAGTAGCATTACATCCTATTGATTTTATCGATATTAGCACAGGTCAACTTGTTGAGCAGGTCTTTGACCACAGCATAACGACCATTTGTCCTGTCAACAAATTGCACCCTCGGATTAATGTCATGGCTACTGGGAGCTCCAGGTAAAGTTTAGTCTTTTCCCACTTCAATATGGTAAGTTGTAATAGCATTTTATGAGGCAGTAGATTGAGGGTTCTGTTGGAGACACTGGAGCTGCCCCTCAGTGTTCTGACAACAGGCTTACAATTGACAACATCTTTGGGACAAGAGTTGTGCTTTGTGGCTGAAATCCTAAAATGTAGGAGATATTGCAGCTGCAAGTGGATAGGGATATCATTTCTTTTGGCATCAATGAATGGGAACTGTCTAACTAATAACATTGGATATTATGCATACAACTGTGGAGTTGTTGCTCCTGGTCTCTAGTTTGTGAGAAATCAAAGGATTGCTGCTCTGCAATTTAAAACTGTGCACTAAGTTTTGTCAAAGTGAAGATGTAGCTTGATGGATAAGGTTTTATATGTACCTTCGTCTGGAAAGCTGCATATATTCTGCATATATTGACACCTTATAGTTTTAGGTCTTTTGTTATAATTGTTTTTAAATTGTTGAACATTTGGATGCTTGCAGGTCTTTGTTTATATGGAAGCCAAAAGAAGAATCAGATGTTGAAGCCAACGGCACACAAAGTGAGCAAAAGAAGCAGATCAAACTACGTATTTATGAGGCAGATGGTGGTAAGAGTGGAAAAGGAAAAAGCAAACATGATTATGACGATGATGATGACGATGATTTTAGTTCTTGCAAGAAGAAAGGTAGTAATGGTGAAGGGCCTTCATCTTCAAAGGTGGCAAGGCCACGAAGAAGATGCTAGTCATCAAAATTGTTGTCAAAGCTATACACAGGTGAAAGCAAGTTCTCTGACACCCTTGACCAGGAGTGCAGGATGTTTTGCTGAACATTGAACTTTGTTAATTCTGGCAGTTGCCGAGAATTTGTATGAGGTTGAGATGATTCCTAATTGCCAGAATAGAGTGGCCAATTTTGTTGAGTTTTCTAGGAACATAAGCCTCAGCTCAGGCAGTGTACAGAACAGGATGTGTGTTTTCAGGACATGGTTTCTTCAGGTTTAACATGTTGGTGTTTAATTGCACATTACCCAATGTTTGGGAGTATTATTCTGGAGTGTGCTATGATGGTGAGAGCAACTATGCCTTCAAATCTCTTTATTGGTTTTGCATTTAGTGTTTTTCCATAATGACCTTTCCCAACACCCCTTTAGGATTATAGGGCATCAGGTGAACTAAGCAGTGAATCTGTGTACAATCGGAGTGAAGGAATAATAATTCCATCCACCATCTTACCTCTCTTGTAGGCATAATAAGATCTCTCCCACTCACAGGTGTAAAGATCCTTCCTCTTTTCTAGGAGGGATAAGCATGAATATAAGGTGCCTTTGTAAAGCAGCAAATTTCTAGCGACTTCAGAGGTCAATTTATCAAGTGGAACTTTTCCTCTGCAAATGGCAGGGCATTTTGAAAGGCAAAATGACGGCTTTGGTTGGCAATCTCCTTTTTTTCCATGATAGCTGGTGGGTATATTGATACATATACCTGGTGGGTATTTGTCAAGTATCATGGAAAAAAATAAAAATAATTTTCCTCTCATGTTTTACAGGCGTCCTTGGAGGCTAGAGCCAGCCATTCTCAAAATTAGTGCCCTTCTTGAGGTAGAGGTGTGACCAAAAAAGTGGGGGCATAGTTGAACCCAAGTTTTTTTATGTCTTGTTGCCCCGCCATGAAGGAGCAAAACAAGACACCATTGGGGGTAACAAAAGGAGCAAGTGCCAAGTTGCCACATGCATCTGCACCAAGCATCATCATAAACACTTGCAGAACTAACAGATATCTACATATGTAAATAATTCAACAGTTTCAACAACATTGTTCCAAAAATTTCATAATTCACTACTCCAATCTACCTTGGTTGCAGACCTTAACCTAATGGCATAAGATGGCATCACACTTGGTGTTAGGGACTTTTTGGTTAGGGTGGATATCACCAAAATAGCCATTTGAAAAAAGATAAATAGCACCCACTTATGATGATGTCTAGTAGCACCAGCACCTCCTATTCACACATCAAGGTAATTTCTACCTTTTTCCAAAAGGTTTGCAAGCAACAACAAATCATGAATCACACATGAAAATCATTACTTTTTGTGCTAATTGTTAAAGGCTGAAATTGTGGCCCCAATCATTACCTTCCTCCAAGGGCAAGACCAAGGGATTAAGTTGACATTTTATTATTTCACATAAAAAACTATCCTCCCTCTCTTATTTTATTACAACTACTCACAAGGACCTACCTTTATCTTAGTTTTCTAATCCATGGAATAGAGGGTGGAACATAGAAAGAATAATATGAGAAAGAAGGGGAACCTTGGAACAATTACTCTCATAGGGTCTCTAGTATTTTCAACATCTTTCAAATATTGCCTACAGGATTTGCAGACCTATCTAATGCCACTATCCCTCCTTTCCCCCTTCCATGTTGATTCTCTAGTGGTTCTACCTACCACATGCAACCCACTTGTTGTACCCCCTTGATTTCCAACACCATGGACTAGCTGGTACCCTCCCATGATAATTAATAGTTTAGGACTCCAGAGACTATCTAGAAGTCACCCCCCTTGCGTTCAGTCCTAGAAGAAATGTATAGATACTAGCTAAAGGAAACATCCTACTTTTATCATTAAAACAACATTATCTTTCACACTTAATAAAACACCAAAACAATATGAAAAACTCGAGTTTTTCAACCATCTTCCATTAAAATCACATGCAAAGTACATATTAATTCTTCCTCCATTCCTCTCATCCACACTCCAAGTGAGAGTTCTCTATCTCCCAAAATTTTTTAATGAAATTTTTTTTTCTTCCCTCTTTTTTTATTCCCCTTCCCCACATACCACACACAAGGCCCTCATTGACCCCTAAAAAATAAGGCCCTTATCCTAATCCCTTTTTTAAAATCTTTTAAATGATTGGGTGAATTACCTTCAACCACTCACTAACCCAAACTACCTTATCTCACTAGCTTCACCCCTTGGGTAAAGGATGGTAAATCTACCATTAATAACTAATAGTCATTAGGAGGTTTATGGAACTATTTAATCTAAAGATTTTCACCCGTTAACAATAACATTTAGTCGTTTTTTTTTTTCACATCATTGCACCATATCGTTGGCATTGTCGCACCATAGTGTGACACATGTCAACATCTATTGCAAATATAGTTAATGGTGTACATGTGGGTTAATATAACTTGTATACCAAATATGCATACACTACCAAAAGTAATATATTTAAACTAGTACATACTTAAATTAATATATCTAAACCTATGCTAGCATTATAACTAAACCTACATTAATATACTTAATTATACATAACCTAAGTTAGTTATTAGCCTAAGTTAAGTAATAATAATTATTAACAATATGATAATAACAATGATAATGAAAATTCACTATTATTATTATTTAGTAGTTTATATTAATATTAATAGTTAATAAATATTATTATAATAGTATTATGACCTATTATATATTATCATTTATAATATAATTAATATAACACAAGTACTAAATAGTAGTTGCATCTAATTTGTAATTAAATTGTTTGTGTCATATTTTTTTGTCTTTCATTTAAAATTTTCACATTATATAAATAAATGTACTAAACATATTGACAAACCAAATGTTATTTGGGATGAGCCAATAAAAGAAGATCAACCTTAAAGATTAAACCCAAAAATAAAATAAGATTATCCTAAACATATTTACCTAGCCTAGGCCTACTTACCAACTTACCTACTTAGGCTTACCCTATTTACATACCTACTTAAGTTTAAATACATATTTAAATAGGTGCCACATGTCAACATCATGTTGACATTAAATTAGATGATTTTAATTAATTAATTAATGAAAATATTGAATAATATATAGGTTTAAATTACCAAGTGTCACCAAATAATTGGCCTTTAAAAAATATACTTGTGTCAAAACGTAATTCACAAATTATTGGATGAATAATATATTATGAATATATTAATAATATTAAATATTGAAATATGACTTTTGAATGCCACGTGTCACCATATAATTGACCTTGAAAATGAACACATGTCATAAAAATATGAGTCACCTTTTTAATTGCATTTGTCATGTGCAACTAAAAATCAAATGTCAACAACAATTGTAAAACCCAATTTTTCTTCTAATGAATGTACCAAAAATAACAAAAATGGCTTTCATGATATTTGATTCGTTAAGTTTAACAAATTGTGTGGTATCAATCAAAACAACAATTGTGGTTGATATATTGTCATTGTTATCTTAGTTCAATGTTTCCTTATACTTCAAAGTTGCAATCTATTTATTAAATCATGATCTTCTACATATACACCATGTAATGAAATGCAATACTCACATAATTATGGAAATTTAGACCATGCAATGTGGCCAAACTTTTAAATAAAAAATCTCAAGAAAATAACTTAACAATGAAAATATTGCATTGTGTTGGGCATTTTCCCATTTTGGATTTAAGTTTCTAGTATTACATGATGGTATTATAATCATTTAAACATTTTATTGTTTATGATTAGAGTTTCCAGCAATATGAAAATAATAAGGTATAGAGTATTAAATAATCAATGTAGCTCCTTTGGGATTTTTCTTTCGAAAACCTGGTTTTTGGAATTTATTTGAATTTTCAGCAACAAAAATCACTTAAAAATCAACAATTCCCACGTTCTGAATCCAAATCTCACCAAATAAATTCCATTAAATCCTGCTCATCTTTCTTTCTTTCTTTTAATTTAACGCCAATACCCGGACTAGAGAGATCCATTTGACAAATATTACCTAGTTGGTTTGAGCAAAACACTCCTGTTGTCTAACCAAGAAACTAAGTACAAAGTTACCACTTTCTGATTAGTCGAATGCATCAATTCAGGCAATAAGTTGCACAGTGCCAACTGTTTCCCTAGCTGTTGACCAAACTTGCATCGAATGTCATGGTGAATTGGGCACACTAACAACAGGTGGTTTTCATCCTCAACAACTCTTAGGGGACATAGGCGACAAACCCTATCTCTCCTCGATACACTCTTAGGCTTTGCATGCTTGCCACACTCTACCTCCAAACGATGGTTTGAACATCTGAACCTTGACAAAGATTGCCTGAGCTGAACATTTGTGATCGCTTGCAAATAACTTTGATGTGCATATGAGTACCCAGATTCTGTTGTACAGCTCGTGTTCATTAGCTGGTATGTACGTAATCTACTACTTCTGGCTCTGGCTTGTTCACCATAAGTGGATTCTAGATAAGAAGCCTGTGCACTTGCTATAACACACATGACATCAGTATAGAGAACCCCAACCCCTTGGTTGTCAAACCACAACTGCACGTTCCAGAGCTAACACTATTGGTTATCATTGAGCACATTGAGCATCTGGAGCTGGGTCTAATAGGCATAGTACAACAGACAATCTGGTGTGGACTCCCGTAGTTTATCATAATACTTGAGAGTTTGTTACCACCAGAAATACTCCAATGGATACCTTCCAAACTCCGCCAACACAACAAAAGTGTTTGTTGTTTTATTGACCCTTAATATTCCTCTCAGGAACATTCTATGTACATGTTCTGCTTGTTGCAACCCTTTCGCCCTTGTACAACCTGTCCAAACCTCACATGCATAGCTGATCAGTACTGGGCGTACTAGTGAATCGAACAACTGGCACATTACTTCCGGATCTGTTATGCTCAAATCATTGCATTTGCGACGTAATGCAAATAGTGTTTTCTTCCCAGCAATAGTCAGTTTGTCTATGGCTACTACCATGCCTCTTGTACTATGTAACTCTAAGCCCAGGTATCTGAATGATTGAACCCGTTCAATGGTTGTCCCTATGTATGTGAACTATGGTGCTGCACTGCGACATTTCTCAAACACCACCACCTTGGTCTTGCTCACATTGATGACCAATTGTCGTTCAACACAGAACTTAGACATAACATCTATTTGTTTCTGCAACCCTTGTGGGGTCTCTGACATCAATGCCAAATCATCTGCATACAGCAGTAATTTGACTACTATGTCTGCCAGCTGTGGCGAGCTGTCGCCATCAAGTGCATCTAGATGCTTCTCAAGTCCATCAAAGTAGAGTCCAAAAAGCAGTGGGCTTAGTGGACAGCCTTGTTTGACCCCAATGCCACATGAGAACCGGGCTGATAGCCCTTTTGTTGGATACATAACTCTGACGTTGTCCTGGCTATACATGCTCTGTAGACATTGCATGAAGTAACCCACAATTCCCATTTCAGCCAGCACTTGCCATAATAGATCACAAGGCACTATATTAAAAGCTTTGCGAAAGTCCACAAAACAACAATACACCTTTTTGCGTTTGTGAGTGTTCTGTTCAATGAGCGTTCGCAAAATGTACAAGTTATCCGTGGTGTGAAAGTCTTTCCTAAAATTAGCATGTCCCCTGGCACGTAGGCCCCTCTTTTTTGCCCAGCTACTCAATCATGCCTCTATAATCATGGCAAACACCTTAGCTAGTACATGACCCATTGTGATTCCCCTGTAGTTTTCAAATTGCAAGGCATCATTACCTTTGTGCAATGCATGAATGACTCTAGTAGACAAGCTTGCTGAATAACCTTGTTGCAACAACTTGTTGAACACAATCTGCAGTAGTACATGCAACATATCGCCAGCATCTAGCAGAAACTCTGCTTTGATGCCATCTAAACCAACAGACTTGTTATGTTTAAGTCTCCTCATCACTTGCGCAATCTTATCTAAGGTTATGTCACAGTTTAATGTGCTGTAATCATCACTTGCAAAAGGGTGTGACAGGCTCGAGACCACCTGATTTGTAGAGCTACCTTGTCCCCTAGTTGTATTACTGGGGCATTGTCCTTCCAGTAGCTTCTAGAAGCTAGCAACCAAGTCTGCTTTGCTGATAGCCACAGATCACTCCTTGCTCTTAGAGTATTACCTCCAAAAGTTGGCTAGATCTGTCTTTACTAGTGCACACAACTATCGGCCTTGCAACTTTTTATACGTGCGTTTCTTATGATACAGTAGTTGTTTAAGTTACTTCTTCCGTTCACGTGTTAGACGATTGTCAGGATGAAACTTTGCATATGCAGATACTTCCTTATGTTTGCTACGACATTCAGTATCAAACCTTGGTTGATGACGATGTTGTGTTGTATTGGTGCGTGCCACAGGGTAGCCATGCATAGCCGCAACGGCGTTACAAATGCAGTCATGCAACAACTGCACAGCCATGTTAGCATTGTCTATGTCACTCATCTGTGCTGTGCATTGGGCAATCTGTTGCTGTAGGTGCTGATAATATTATGTGCACTTGTTAGCATCATGTTTGAAACGACGGATGTCTGCACATGATTCTGAAGTTGTTAATGCCACATGTTGCCAAGGTAACTGTAAGTTGAGTGAAAGTGGCTTGTGGTCGGAATCACACCCTTTTCCACAAAATAGAAGGCACTTATGTACAACAAGTGATGTGGCATAATCAAACAGAGCAGGTGATGCGACCATATAATCCACAAGGCTGGAGCCGCCATTGGCAAAGCAAGTGCACTCCCCTAATTCATCGCCTGCGATCCTGCCATTGAGAATGAGCAATCCCAAGGAGCGACAAAGGTCTAAAAACTCATTGTGCCAACCTTTTAACCCCCCCTTGTCCGAGTAATGTCGCTAAGGCAAAACCTCTGGGAAGTCATTCCCCAATGGCAGCGTAACAACAATCAACATAGTTGTCAGCTGCACTAGTCCTTGCATTGAAATCACTAGTCAATAAAATACTGCCCCCAAGATCCTGAATCATGCCGACCTTTGCAACAATGTTATCAAACAAGCCTTCATTAGCATATGGGGACCCTTTGGGTGGAGCATACACTACAGCCAAAAACAACGGTGCAACCCCCAAACGCTGGAACTACAGCCACAACCTAGTGCCATCTGTGCTCTGTTTCCATAGGGATACATAGTCTGACCATGAGTCATTCACAAATACTACAACACCACCACTATGCTTCACCGCTGCTCTGACTAAGCTCATGTCAAATACAAGGCGTGGATTGTGTAAACATTGAAAACTAGGCATATGCAGTGGTGTTTCATCAGGGAACAAGTGTGTTTCAATCAGTGCAACAACATCTGAGTCATCAAACAGTCTCTGTATATGTGAACTGGTACTTAACTTCGTGTTTGTCCCCCCATGGATGTTCCACAGGGAGACTCGTAATGCTTTCTGGTCCCAACACCCCTAGTGTTAGGCTGTGACTTTGGTGTCATTGATGTAAAGGTCTGCACCACGCTAGTAAGCTTTCTTCTTTTCCGCTTTGGCCTTCTCAAATAGATGCCATGATGCCCTCTTTTACTCTTGCTACTGTTTGGTCAAATCCTATTCTTGGCCCCAGCGGGTACCTTTCAGGGCTACACAGTTTTGACAGACAACTTTTCTATCCTCAGCTGTAGCAAAAGTAACAAGTACAGCTCGTGTGCGTACAGTCCCAAGCTTGGTCTCAGCTCTCTTATTGAGAGGCTGGCGCACTGCTGCCACAGCCTTGATGGCTAGCTTCATCTGTCCTTGTAAAACCTGACCTATTGACTTTATTTAGTAGTTGTTGTGTTATTTCGCCTTCTGTTTCATCAAATCGTATGATACGTGCACTGCAAGAGTGTGTGGAGCGTTCCTTGGCCTCACCTTGGCTGACAAAATTTTCCATCTGTTTTCCCATCTTCTTCACAATGTCCAGCCACTTTCCCCCTGACTCCTCCACCACCTCCTTAATAAGTTGTTTTGTAACCTCATTGTCATGACTAGGAGTAGGGGCTGACTGTTGGGTTATTGTGATACATTCCAGAAAGTTGTTGGTGACCTGTTCAAAGATCTGTTGCGACTGTGCAATTTGTGCTTCGATCTTCTTTTGAACATGTTCAAGCAGCGTGTTGAACTTGTCGTCATTGTGACTTTGTGCCTTCTGGCTTTTCTCAGACTTTAGGTTAAATGTTTCGAAAAAATGGTCAACAATTGCTAGATGTTGTTCTACCTTCGTTTTTCCTGACATGCGGTAGAGCGCACAAACGGCTTGGGCTTACTTATCGTCAAGGCTCAGGACACACTTCAGACTACGAAGGTGAAACTATGAGGCGTCGTACTCGGCCATCCTTTCGACAGCAATTTTTAGGGAGCTCACATCCGAACACCAAATATGGAAATTTCTTATAAAAAAATCCCCATCTTCAAAACCTATTTCAAAAAAAAAAAAAAACTAATAATCTTTTTCGTGTTTTGGAAATGAATTTTCGTTTTCTGATTATTATTTAAATACCTATTTCAAAAAAAAAACAAAAAAATTGGATTTAAAATGGCGGACTTGAATGGTAGGCCTACTAAGTAAACGTAGGTTACCTATAATGTAGCCCGATGAAAGAGAGGGCAGGGGATGGGTACCAGGTGAATGAACGCGGGGTGGGGGTTGTTTTGTTCCTCCCACTCCTGCTACAGTGAGTTGGCGTTGCAAGAGGATAGCAACGATGGCGGGCCCGACCTTTTTTAGCACACCCTGCCGTGATTTTGCACAAAACTAGTGAATTAAGGAACGAATGAAAAAAAATTGCCACGCTTTTCTTCCTCCTCTTCCTCCTCCTCCTCTACTCAAATTGCTCTTTCTCTCCCCTCTCGGGCTTTTGCAAAGCTCTAGAAACACTGTTAGCTTGCTGCTAGACTCAACGATGAAGAGGACGAGGAGTAACAGCAGCAGCGACGATGGCCATATTCAAGCTTGAGCAATGCTGCAGATACAAAGTCTTCGCATTCAAGCTCTCAGATCAACCATGTGTACTTCATCCACAATTATTTGGCAAGATGCTATCTACCCCCCATCAAGTTGTGTCCAACACTTGTTTTGCTTGTCTTCTTGCTCATCAAGATCTTTCCAACAACATCAAAGGCACATTCCAATTCCTTCAAAAATTTCAGCTATGATTTAATTTAATTTTTAGTGAAGAAATTATTCAATATTCAAGAACTTTTGCACTGCAAGTCCAAATGTCATAGAATCAAAGCCCATGCACCTCTCCTCATCGTAAAGCTTTCCAAACACACCAAAAACACGATCTGAAACATCTGGTTGGTTCAGTGGATCTCATAACTACAAAACAAATTACCTTCCTTCATAGATAGACTAGTGCGGCCTGTGTCGTTGGCCCAAGTGTTACCATATCCTCGAATGATTTTTCCTTCCAAAACCTGGTTTTTTGGAATTTATTTGAATTTTCAGTAGCAGAAATCACTTAAAAATCAATATTTCCCACATTCTGAATTCAAAATTTACCAAATAAATTCCATTAAATCATGCTTATCAAGATCTTTCGAACAACACCAAAGGCACATTCCAATTCCTCCAAAATTTTCAGCTATGATTCAATTTAGTTTTCAGTGAAGAAATCATAAATTAAAAAACTTCTACACCGCAAGTCCAAACACCATGAAACCAAGTTGATGCAACCCTCCTTGAGAGCTTTTGAAAGAGACAAAAAATGCAAAGTGAAGCATCCAGGTTCGGTGGATCTCATTGGTACAAAACAAAACAAACAAAGAACCTTGTTTCATAGATAGATATGTCAACAACGTTTAAAAGTTGTTAAAAAAAAACCTTTGAGATTTTTACACGGTACTAATGTAGGTGTTAGTTCACCCAAGGCATCCAATTGAATGCAGAGAACTGCCCAAGTATTTTGGCAGCTTCAACGCATGTCTATTGAATAATCAATTAATTTTGAAATTTTTATTTCAATTATTTTTTGAAAATTGAATATTTTCTTTCACTTTTTTTATTTGAAAAAAATGGTGTAAATTCAACATTTTTGAAAACAATATAATTAATGTTGAAGCTAACAAGGTAGTAACACAAAAGACTTTTCATCAATGTTCATCTTTTTGAATGGACCATTTAAAAGGTTGTCATTTGCCATTTAAAAGCATTACTTAAAAGACCCTTAGAAAAACACAAAAATTACCAACTTAGATGTTGTAGCTAATGATTTTTTTTTCAATTTTATAATGTTGTGTCATTGGTTACAATCTCAAGAGTGATTTAACATTAAATGGCAACATGTTTTTAAAATTTGTTTACATAATAATAAAAATCCCATTGAAAAAATGTGACCAACTAAATTCAAAGTCCAAATGTGGCAAAAACGAGTTCTTCAAATTTGGCAAAAAATTCAAAAAAATGGGAATATTGTGATATAATATTACATTCTAATTTTAAAAATTCACATTTTGGTGAAATTTCATACACAAAAAAAATGCTAGTTCTAGCCTAGGAAGATGGAAAAATAATCCATCACAATAACACATTAAACCCTTTCATTGCAAACACAATTAATATTTGAAACATAAAACATTGAATGGAATCTTTTGGTGTTAATTAGCAAGGTTTATGAAATGGAATTTCCCTTTGTCAAATAGGGAAGGGTGTTTTATTCTTGAATGATATTACATATGATAAAGGATGTCGTGATGTGAAGCATCATTTCATCCATGTATCTCGTCATCCATCCGGATGGATGCAACTATGTCATCCTCACTATTTAAAATAGAAGCATAAGGGCTTCCATGTGACACGTTTATATATGTGACAATTCAACTTTAGGCAAAGTACTTGAAATAAAATTAGAAAAGAAAACCACAAAAAGAGAAGGGCAGTGTGTTCAAATGTAAGTTAACTCCAATTTTAGAAAGTATCTTCTTAGTAGGTCAACTAGGGCTCATGCAAACCTACCTAGATAGAAGAGCACCACATGCTAAGCAAAAAATCCCTCCTTCAACCCCCTTTCAACCTAGAATAAAAATGTTGTGCCTTCCCCAATTCATGTTAAGTTTTCTCATTGGCTTATATGTGTATAAGTGTGATTAATTATTCCAAAAAAAAGGAAAAAAATGGCAGGATGCCAATTAGGGTTTAAGGTGGCGGCAGATTTCTACATTTCAAGGTTTAGGGGTTTACTTAATTGTTTGTCTGCACCTCAGTTATGGTTGAACGTAAGAAGCGTCATATCAGAAGGTTTACATAAATGGGATGCTCATGAGAGGAAGGTTTAAAGGATGTCGGGTCATGAAGCATCATTTCATCCATCCATCCCGTCATCCATCCGTCCATCTATCCAGTCATCCATCCGTCTCGTCATGGTCTGTTTATTCCAACAGGGTGGAGAAAAAATGGAATATAAACTCGACACAACGAAAAAAACAATAGGAAGAGATGGCACACATGCCAAAGCCCTACAATGATGAGACAAATGGATGAAATGATGCTTCATATCCGTCCGATCATCCGTCCGTCCCGTCATGGTCTATTTATTCCAACGGGGCGAAGAAAAAGTGGAATACATAGATATATATATTGAATTGAAAATTAATAATATTTTTAGCGGATGTCATCAAATTAAAAATATTAAAAAAAAATTATGCACCCAACCCAAAATCTAACCAATTTGTTTCATGGTGAATTCTCTCAAAATTATGAGTTAGAATTCTAAAAAAAAAGAGAGAGAATTTTTCTTCACAAATTCCCTTTTCTCAAAGAAAAAAATTGAAATTTTTTGAGAAATGCATCTTTTTTTTTGGTAGGAAAAAAAACTTTGTCACATTTGAACATAGGTTTTAGTGTTTGGGATAGTTTTTTTTCTTTTTTCTTTTTGCTAGTTTTCTATAGTTTGGATAATTTTTTCCAAACATTAGAAAAATTAGTGTTATGTGATTTTTTTGGCATACTCGCATTTAGTGATTTTTTAAAAATAAATTTTGTGATTTGTTCGACCAAAAATATGGGAAAGCATTTTGTGTTGTCCGATAAGCTGCTGCATGTCGCTTGCAACATTTGGCCGTCATTGTGTAATATTTATTTTTGGCACATATGTAATGTACCGTTAAATACACACACACATGTGCATTAAGCACAGGGTTCAAACTAGTTACATATAATAAAGGACGTCATGAAACATCATTTCATCCATCCGTCCATCCATCCGATCATCCATTCGTCTTGTCATGGTTTGTTTACTCCAATAGGGCGAAGAAAAAGTGAAATATAGACGTGATGCGGTGGAAAATAATATATATTAATGTTGTAAATTTTTATTTTTATTTTTATTTTTTATTTTGGGGTTTTTGGACTTAGGTACACTCATCCTGTCTCATTCTCAACAACCACTGAAAGAGTTGGGTTGGGCTTGTTTTTTTTTTTGAAATTTTATTTAGAATATTGGAAATTTTCAATGCTTTTTACATTGCCATAATTTTTTATTATAGTTCAATGGATGTCAAAGCGAGTACCCGTTAAACACACTTTTATTAGATATTGGCAATTTTAAGGCTCGCATTTGCCATACTAATAATGGCAATGGATGTCAGTTGCCATTTTAGCACACAAACTTAATAGATATATTGGTAATTGCAATGATCAGATTGCCCAAAAAAACAATTTTGCCAATAATAATAATATGCTGGATGCCAAAGATATTATTATGATGCATGTGAAAATTGGTTGCACCAGAAACCCTAACCATTACAAACAAGGAGGGGTCTGGATATTGGAACTTATCAACATACAAAAACAAAGAAATAATTTTCAACAGATTGATACCTATTAAATAAGTAACTTACTACTTACTTACAAGTTGAACAACGTTGGGGTATATTTGCCATCTCCGGTTTATTCCCATGGTCAGCTGTATATTGCTGGCTCACAGGTCACAAGTAGTGCAAACATCAAGATTTTCAGCGGCCAGGGTCCTGATGGATACATGCACAATGTTGTATGTAAAGAGGTTTTGGAAATGTAGTTTGTAATTGTAATTTTGTAATATGTATTGTCAAATACACACACCTGTGCATTAGGCATGGGGTTCAAACTAGTATTTTGTATAAAGGGGGTATTTTTTTAGTCACAATTTCCTTGAATCCTTATAGTTTTTTTGTTCTTAAAGAAAATTTAAAACTCAAAAAAGTCTTTCAATATGGAGGAATCAAAATATGAAAAGAAATAAGTACATTGAATAATTTTTCATAGATCAAATAAGTTTGCAAAAGGAAAGATTGTCCATTATTGAAAAATAGGCAACTAGCTTTGAATTCCACTAGTGCCAAGAGTCAAAAACGTCACATTGCAACATCAAAATAATAAAAAAGGAACATATCATACAACATGTATGATATGAATGTGCAAAGTTAAAATGCAATCATGCAACACAAACCAAGAGAGCCAAAATAGGAAGTGCAAAGGAATCTCTTTAACTAGTTTAAAGATATTCTTGTGCACTTCCTATTTTGGCTTTAAAGAGATTCCTTTGCTTATTTGGCTCACCACTAGCTAAAAGAGAAGTGAAAACTCCTTTTTCATCACTACTAGCTCATGATTCTTGTAATTCTTTGACATTTGATTTCATATTTATTGTTGTGATCGAGTAGATTGCTTAAAACTCTCCACACTCCCCTTATGGTGCATTTACACTTAATGTTAAATCAATGTTAAATGAAAATCTAGGTGGCATCCTAGGTGGCACCTAATGTTAAATGGGTGATAGTTTAATGTTAAGTGAATTTTAGCTTAACATAAAATTTTCATGATAACTAGGTTTAAGTTTTAAACGGGCTAGCATGGTGTTAGGGGAATCAACATTAGAGTACCTAGCACCGAGTGTGAACACACCTTTAGACTTTCTTTTGCAAGATAAACCCCCCAAAACCCTAATCATTGTGAAACCTCAAACAAAGTCATGTGATGTTTTAGCAAATTTTAGTGCCACAAAAAAAATTTAGTGGCCCAATTCCCAAAATTTTGGCATTTAGGATAATGATATTTTTAAAGGAGTGTAATGCCATGGTTCCAAACTGAACAAAATAATAACCCTTGACTTTTCTCCTCTCTTCTTTTTTCAGATTTTTGTTGTTTTTGAAAATTAGAGATTTTTTTAAAACAGTAAATTTAGTCAAAATTGCATTAGAAAGTCCAATTTGTCCACAAAATTTTCCAATTTTTTTAATAAAAAATCGCCAGGTTGTGAAAACTATCCAAAATTGAAAAAAAAAAAAAGCTGAAAATTTCAATCTACAAAACAAACTTACCATCCTAATTTTATTTTATTTTATTTTCAGTTTTGTGATATCACAAATTCTTTTAAAAAGCAGAAAAATTAGGCAAAAATTTGCCTACTTAAGTAGAGAATCCGACCCCTAAAAAAAACCCTCCCAAATTTGATTTCCCAAAATTTTGTTGTCCCAAAAACAAACGACTAAAAATTGTCCCCCAAAAAAACAATTGCTCAAGTTTTGTTTTTGGGCGAATTTCCACACGCCCTGGCAAATTGTTTTTTGAGGACCCTTTTTTTTTTCTTTTTTTTGTTTTTGGCTATAGTGTAATTTCGTCTAAAATCTGT
>Ga0209611_10003000_pt1 | contig 29545 bp, 16 predicted proteins | sample S1TSphgellanicum_3_FD_187693 | JGI IMG/M metagenome (GOLD analysis project Ga0209611, IMG submission 187693) | Host-associated microbial communities from peat moss isolated from Minnesota, USA - S1T2_Fc - Sphagnum magellanicum MG (SPAdes) (version 2) | ecosystem: Host-associated > Plants > Peat...
GTTTAGTAGATCAAGCATGAATCTGCGCCAAAACAAACCACCCACGTGGTTAGTTCACATTCCGGGACCCCTTTTGGTGTTGGGACTTGCCACGGGCACTTGGACACACAAGACTCACCACGGCCGAGACTCGGGGGAAGCCACCACCTTCCCCCATATAGTATTCTTTGTGGCTGGTCGCGGAGGCTACATCTGAATGGCACAAATTCCCGGGACTCCCGAAATGGAGTCCCGAAATTGTCCCGGCGGCACTCCTAGAACTTCGAACCACCATAACTCCCGACTGCAGAATTGGATCGCAACGAGGTCTAAACCAAAGTTGTAGCCCTCGTCAAGATCTTTCCAACGCCATGTCGCACACTCAATTCGGACGTCAGGAAGAGGTCGATTCCCGACTTTTAGTGGTCGAGAGTCAAACTGCCAGTTTGACTCCCGGCCCTTCTTTTGCCCATAACTTGGGCTGCAGATGTCCAAATTGCCAATGCGAGGCCATTTTCGATATCTACGTTTCAAGACATTTTCAATGACACCAAGAACACCCCAATGCAAGGTGTTTTGGGCCTTGCTGTTGAGCTCTGAACATTCGAAAGTCCCGAAAGACTCCCAACCTCCAACTTTTCCAAGTGTTCGGCTTCACCCCCACACTTGGCCAAAGTGGGGTTGCGACATGAATCCAATGTGAGAAGTTTAATGTATGCCATGGTTTGTACTCAACCAAATATAACATCTTTTGTAGGTCTTGTTTTTCAGTATTTGTCCAACCCATGATTAGCCCATTGATCATCTGTCAAAAGAATTTCAAGACATCTAAAAAGCACATCTAACCTTGGGATTATTTATAAAGGAGGATCTACTTCTTTATCAAATAAAATTCAAGGATATTCAAATGTTGACTAGGCTAGGGATGTTGATACTAAAAGATCTAACCTTGGCTATGTTTTCTTGTTAAATGCAGGAACAATCAATTGAGTAAACAAAAAGCAAACAACAATTGTTTTATCCTCAACTGAGGCCGAATACATAGTGATAACCAAATATAACCTTAACTCAAAATCCCAAATTCCATTCAAAATCAAAACATACAAAGTTACAATTTTATTTTATTTGGAACAAGGTGATAACTAATGAGGTTCAATTCACTTATTGCCCCCCTGAAAACTTGATTTTTGACATTTTTATGAAGAATATACCAACTAGAAAACATGAAGATTTTACTATGGATTGTGGAGTTTCACTTAAATCAACTAAAGCTAAAAATGGAAACTTAGTTCAAAACTTAATCAACCTTGTGTTAAAGCACTTAACTTTTAAGTTAATGGAAATGTTGGACATATAATTTATAGTTAAATTGTCCCTTAAGTATTAGGACTGAAACATCTCTTGGTGGATAAACAAATTAAATAGATACAGAATGCAAAAACATAACTCTTGGAAAGGGTCATGACTCTTCAGTAATATTTAATGTGCTTGGTGGAAGAAACACATGTGGTAGACATTGTAACCACATTTCATGGATGGGAGGCATGAACATAAAAGTAAACCTCATATTTGTTAAATTTTGTGCAATGTGTGTTTCCTTTAATATTTCACACTTACAATATGTAGTGATTCATATCATGTTCAAGTAGGAATTTATTACTACACATGAAGAAGTTCAACAACACAAGCATGGGCAATAGGCATTTAGGTTAAGAAGAATGCTTAAATGAAATCAAAGTTGAACCAGAAAACAAAATTAAAGGTACAAACATGAAAACACTAAATTACATAAAGAGAAACTCCAAAACTAATTATTAAAAAATGCATGTGCATTGTCAAAAGTTGTAATGTTATTCTATCAAATAATTGTGATGGCAAAAGGACATGGTGGTCATAGCGTGATAAGGTGTCCTTCGTACACAACTTCAAACCCCATTTAAAAGCTTCTTATTTTTTTAGCATCATCATTATGGACAAAAGCACCTATGATTTGAATATTGTGGATGACTTCTCCTTCACTCTACTACCAACCATCATCAATGATCCCTTTCATCCTTCCTTAAGCAAAAATATCATTCCATGTAATTTAATGTACAATCATCCTTGCCTTTCCTTCATTTTTATTTTCTTATTATTGTAAATGAAATTTAGGTTTAAATAGGTTTAAAAGAGTAGTTAACAACCTTACAATTCTTGGGTAATCCTAACAGTTAAGGTGTCAAAAAACACTATCTTACAAAATATCTAAAAAAACCCCTTCAATTAGACATGTTTTTAAAACTTAATGGCACATTCAAATTGGAAGTTTTGTTTGCTTCATAGATGCATACAATATTAAGGTATTATTTTATGTTGACCATTTTTTATGTGAAAAAGTTTAAAGATTCCTAATGAATTTTGAGAAATAATTCAAGACTTTGTTTCAATGAGTGAAAAATGTTCAAAGATTGATCAAGAATGTGTACAAAAATTATTTTGGCCCAATGCTTTTACCACAAACACCTTAGGTGTTACTGTGTATAAAACATTCAAATGTGACAAGAGCAAAGTGCCCTATTGCAATGTATAAAATTCCAAAAAAAATTTATAATAATTAGGAACCATTGATAGAACATCACCCACATTGATTATATTTTATTATTCTTATTTTCCTTAGTGAAAAAAATAGATATTTTAGATACATGTATAAGATTTGAAGAAAATTTATTTTATTTGACATGAAAAAGGAAGGGGAAATTTAGGATAAGTCTTAGGTTTTGTGAAAAAACTGTAAACTTGGGATCCTAGGAGTCCTTCCTTGTGTTTCAAATGTGATACCTCAATAATATTTTGACCCAACTAGGTGATGGGACAATAGGGGATTGTCAAATAGTGTAAAAAAATGTAAAACAATAATCCTTGGGTCCAAATTCTTTAAGGAGTATCAAAATAATGTCACATTGTCACCCTTTATGTCGCAACCTTTTATGTTGCAACCCCAACCTTGGGCTTGCGACTAAAGCAAGGGCTTGCGAAGGTGTGGGCCAAGAGTGAGCCTAGGAGTCACATTTCATGCTCCCGAGAGTGCAAGAAAGTGTAAGGGAATGAACCCCCACACTCCCAATTGAGATCCCACTTTGAGAATTGGAATCCCAATGGACTTTTGAATCTTTAGAAGGCGATTACAAGGGTAAAACTTATTGAATTAAAAAGCTCCCTATATCATTGGAAAGCTCCTGGAACGTAAATGTTTAAAATAGGCTCGCATGACCCATTTGGATACTTAAAACATAAATTATGGCCAAAAAAAAGGTCGGAGTTAAATTGTCAATTTGACCCCTCGACCACTAAAAGTCAAAAATCGCCCCGATTTCCTCACGTGCAAGTGGCGTGCTAAATACCATTGAAAAGCTCTTAACAAGGCCTACAACTTTGCTTTAGACCTCACCTTAATTTGAGGTCTGCACACAAAGTTATGGGCCTACAAAATTGCGAGAGTCCCAATTTCGGGACTTGTACTTTGGAGTTTTGGAACAAAATGCCATTTGGGTGTTGGCCCCATGGCTAGGCACAGAGTATACTATAAGGGGGAAGGTGGTGTTTCCCCCAAGTCCGAGCCATGGTGAATCTTGTGAGTCCATGTCTACCCGTGGTTTGTCCGTGCACCAAAAGTGCTCAAACTATGCACTAATTAACTTGTTGTTTGGTTTGTGCACTAGGTCCTTTTTGTCTTTAGTGGTACACCTTAAAAATTTGGAACCTTCTACACAATGTTTTTACATTATTGGCAATGCTAAAAAATAATAATTGTAATTTTTAAATGTGTTAAAAAATATTTTATCTTCATTGGATTACTTTCAAACTTATCTAAATGTTAACTTGATATATTATAAGGGGCATGTAACAAATACAACCACTCCATCAAAATGTGTTCTAATTCACTATGGGTTCCATTAGATTTTGAGTGAATTTGGACATTTTTACCACAATAAACTAGTCAACCCCCTAGTGAACAAGGACCAATTACTACAGATAATGAATTAGTCCATTAGTACCTAGTGAAATACAAATTTACCAAACCATTTCACTTACTAATTAATTAACTTGATAACATGGAAATTAATTAAATTTAAATTATTTAACATTATTGATAATTTCATGACTTTTTAGTTTATGAATTATTGACATGTGTCACTACCTATACATAGGCCATGTAATCAACCTAAATAAGCACCTATTCTATGAAACTACATAGGAAAATATTCAGTCAACATACCATTATTGACCACAAACACACCATTTGTGAAGTTTGATCCCTTGACCTTTAAAATGGAAACAAACATCCCTACCCTCAAACCATCACACTTGTTGTGATAATGTGTTACATTATATTTTATTTATCAAATACTTCATTTTAAACATTACAAAAACATAAACTTTGAAAATTCATATTTTATTAAGATTTTGTCCAAATGAAATGATTAAAGTTTAATTTCTATAAAATTTCAATGATGTACACAATTGTATTTATTTCCTTTTGAAAATGTAAAATCATTTGAACATTTTTTTTTAATATCAATATTCAATACATTTCAATGACCATTTTTTTGAAAAGGAAAATGTTTAATAAATGGATAAAAATTTGTTAATATAATAATACTACTTATGTTAAGCTATTTTCAATTATTCTAGGACTACTTTTCATTGTTTTAAATTATTTCACCTTAAATTATTTATGGTTATTTATGGCTATTCTTAGTTTTTTTGTTATTTTTAATTATTTCACCCCAGGTTACTTTCAATTATTTTATGTTATTTTTGGCTATTGTAAATTATTTCACTTTAAATTATTTACGTCTATTATAAGTTATTTTTGGTTATTCTAAGTTATTTCAACTTAGACTATTTTCAGTTATGTGAGGCTATTGTTAGTTATTTTTTGCTATTTTTGGCTATTGAAAATAATTTCACCTTATGTTATTAGTGGTTATTTTAGGTTATATTATCATAGGCTATTTATGGTTATTTTATTGGTGGTTATTAATGGTTATTTTATTCGTGTCTATTAGTGGCTATTATATTAATGGCTATTGGTGAAATTATTTTCATAATGGTTATTAATGGATATTCTATTGGTGGTTATTTTAGGCTAAATTATCATAAGTTATCGGTGGTTATTAATGGTTATTATATTAGTGGATATTGGTAGTTATTTTATTAATGGCTATTGGTGGTTATTTTATTGATGCTTATTAATGGCTATTGTTAGTTATTCAATTATAGGCCATTGATGGTCATCTCATTGATGGTTAATGATGGCTATTTTATTGGTGACTATTAATTGTTATTTTATTAATGGTTATTGGTGGTTATTTTCATTCTAAGCTATTGTTGGATATTTTAAGTTATATTACCATAGGCTATTGATAATTATTTTATTGTAGGTTATTTGAAATTATTTTTCATGGGCTATTATTGGTTATTATAAGTTATTTCACCTTAGGTCATTAAATTTTATTTTAGATTATTTTAAATTGTTATACTTAACATAAAATAACTTATAATAACATAAAGTAGAATGACCTTGAATAATCTAAACTATAACTTGAAATAACATATATTAACTTAAAGTAAAATAACCTAAAATATAGCCTAAGGTTAGTTGAATAATTTAATTTTAAATAACTTCAAATAAAAAACCTATAATAAACTAGCTAGAATACCTTAAGATAGAATAATGTATAATAGCTTAAGGTATAATAATTTATAATAGTCTATAATAACTTATAATAGCTTAGGTATAAATTAAAATAATTAAAATAACCTAAATTAATATAGGGTATATCATAAAATAACATAGGGTATTTGAATTAACATAAAAATAAACCTATTTATCACAATAAATTATAATAGTGAATTTTGTCAACTAGTAGCGAAACATGATGTTTACATAATAATATAATAATGAAATAACTTTAACCAGGGTGAAATCACTAAAATGTTGTGAATTTATTTCACTTTTAAGGTCCCATAATGATTTAGGTTAGTGAACTACACCCCACTTTTGCACTAGTGAACACACATTTCCAACATCAATTTGATGTAATAAACTTGCAAACATGTCAAGTAAGCATTGATTATGTTAAAAATGGTTCTTTTGTCTACATTTTTAATGTTTTTCTATCGTAACACTAGCATTGGGCTCGCGACTAAGGCAAGGGCTTGCAAAAGTGAAGGCCAAGAGTGAAGCTCGGGAACCACATTTCATGTTCCCAAGAGTGTAAGAAAGTGTGAGGGAATGAATCATCACACTCCCAAATGAGCTCCCACTTTGGGTGTTGGAGTCCCGATGGACTTTCGAATTTTCAGAAGGCGAATGCAAGGGTCAAAATTCATTGCATTAAAGAGTTCTTCATATCATTAAAAAACTTTTGAAATTTAGATGTCTAAAATAGGCTCGTATGACCCATTTGGGTACTTAAGGCAAAAGTTATGGCCAAAAGAAAGGTTAGGAATCAAATTACCAATTTGACTCTCAACCACTAAAAGTTAGGAATCACCCTAATTTAATCATGTGCAGGTGGCATGCCACATATCATTGGAAAGTTCTAGATGAGGACTACAACTTTGTTTTAGACCTTATCTCAATCGGAGGTCTACACAAGAAGTTATGAGCCTCCGAAGTCGCAAGGGTCCCAATTTCGAGAATTTTGGGACTCCCAGCTTGGGAGTCCCAAGACAAAATGACATTTGGGTGTTAGCCTTGTGGCTAAGCACAAATAATACTATAAGGGGGAAGGTGATGGCTTCCCCCAAGTCTAGGTCGTGGTGAGTCTTGTGAATCCATGTTTTACGCATGGCTCATCCATGCACCAAAAGTGTTCCAACTATGCACTAACCAACTTGTTGTTTAGTTTATGTAGGTCCACATGAATAATTAACCCACTTGTCACTTTTCCTAATCCCCATCCCGAAACTCCAAAACACCCTTCTACCCCCAAAGTGTTTTGAACCAAGGAGTGTGCCCCAACTCCTTATCCTTCCGTTATTTTCACCTTAGACTCACAATTAAGTCTATTAAAAAGCTTGGGAGTGCGTCATTTTCATTCCAAAATGTTGCCATCAAATTTAGATTTAGCCATGTGGAGACAATTAGTTTTGTGTTTTGTTTGAAATCCTTGCCATATTTACGTTACTTTAAACTCCATTCCAAGAATTATAAAATAAAATCACTTTTAGATTATTTTTCCATACGGTGAATGCACGCTAAAGTGGCTCACTTTTTGAGTCACAATCCAATTATACAAAGTGCACTTTCTTTGGACGCTTATAACAAATAATAAAACTTATCAAATTGAGAATTTAAAATTGATTATACATTAACAATTTGATTATGAAAATACCTATGAAATTATTTTTCAAAAAAAGTACACTCACTTTTCACAATGAACTTTTGAAGTATAAAAATATGGATTATTTGATATATTAGAATGGTAGAAAATAAAAATGTTCATATTGAATTTCATTCTAATTTATCCATAGGGATTCAATATATGATGTAACATCATATAATAAACTTTTATTTGAAATTCTTGCTTCAAATCATAATCAAATTTTAATTAAAGACTTTATGGTCAAATTTGAGGCATACTTTGATAAGTCCCTAACATAGTTTTTTTTTCAATTTCAATTTTTTTTAAGGTGTATATATTTGGAACATGTAGGCAGGTTCTTATTAATATGGACTTTATTACTTTTGATACATGGACTTTATTCCCATTAAACCCTTGGTGACATAAAAATTCAAAATTTTAACACTAGAAAATGTACTTTTGCGGACTTTTATTTTTTCAAAAAGTGAACCACCTTAGAGTACATACACCCTAAAACTCTTAATAACTATGATTATAATCTAAGTCTCAGTCCACCTCCTTGTTTTCATATTTTTCCATGTTGCCAATCTTGTAGAAGTTGAATAAGCAAAATTGGGGATCCAATAGATAATTATCAATTTGTGAAGCTTATGAGGCAAGATTTGAAAATAATTTCTAGAAAAAAATTATTGTTAAATCTATGGGCAAAGGACACAATGTTGATAACATTTGTTTGGTTGAATTGGGTCTTCATCCTCCTCATGTGAATGATTCCTAGTGTTCAAATGTGCTAGTCACATAATTATTCTCTTACTTTTTTATATAAGGGCTACAAACATTTGTGAACCGATAGGTCTTCTTTGCACCTCTTTCTCTTACTTGTGCAATTATGGTTTTTTTTAATTGTTGATTTGCTACAAGAGAATGTGGCTTTTCTCACACAAAAAGCCACAACTCATGACACATGTGAAATAAACTTTGTGGTTTCATCCAATAAAATGTACAATACATATTGTTTATTGTTTCATACATTACATTAAAATGGCAATTTGACATTAGGTAATGCTCATGTAATATAAATGTAATATGTGCCATTAAACAAGTATTACCTAATGTCAAATTGTCATTTTAATGAAATATATGCCACATTAAATACCAAATATTGTTCATTGTAGCAAACACAAAATTTACATCACACATGTGTCTTGAATCACAATTTTATATGTGAGAAAAACCACATTCTCTTGTAATGATTATTACCGGATGTTTTATAAAAAAAATTCACCACATTGTGTTATTAGATGAAATGTGGACAATCACAAAACAATTATGTTGCATGCATGCACAAAGCTACAAGGGATTAAGAGGTTTTACAATAATCTTATTTTGTGTTTTGAACCTTTTTATAAAATACAATGGAAACTTATGCATTGTTAATCTTCTCAAATTTTATTGTTATATATCAAACATTATCTTTATAATTACTACCTTTTTTTTGTTGCTCCACATTTAAATGAAGGTTATTAGTTGAATGCCTTACATGGGTGGTTGGCCAAATGGGTGGTTGGTCAAAGTTTACAATGATTTGCAAGTATAGCACACGTATTGAACATAATTTTCACAAATGTTGTAACCCAACTTGGTAAACATAATACACCTTTGAAATAATTATTAGATAGTTGCATTATTTGTCTAACAAGTGGGTGAGCGCACACTAAAGAAGGCCAACTTGGGCACTTCCACTACATGTACAATAGTATACATATTCAAAATGTGTTGCATTTAATTTTGGGTTTCACTTTTGGTGTTTAGGTCTTATATTTTTATTTTCACAAAGTTAATGTTATTTAATATTATTTTAAAAAAGATTAATTAAAAAGATTATATTCAAGGAATAATGGGTATATTTATGGTATGCGAAATATAGTAAAATTTGTTTCTTATTAATTTGCACTAGTTTTTGGTTTAAACTACTCAACCAAATAACATTTTGAAATGAAATTTTTTAAATACACCACCTCACATTTCTTGTCATTTTCCATTTGAAAGTGATTGTTTGTTAAAATTTTAATTTACCACATACTTATGGTCATCACCTTGAAAGAAATCCATTTGTGACAAAATAATTATCAAATTCTTCACATGGCTCACAAACCTATTCCCATCATATGGAATGATAATGTTTAGTAGACACTACAAATTATTTCATAAAAAGTAAAAATCATTTCAATCATTTCTTGAGTATATTTTCATTTTTTAATATGTTATAATGTACTTTTTTGTGTGTGAATATACTTGAACATCACATCATATGAAATAAAAACTTGTAGTTTTTTTTGGGATATGACTTTTTTAGGTTTTGACGTATTATGATATTTATCCAAAAACATTGTGAAAATCCTTCATAATAATGACATGATTGAAGTTCAAACATGGTACCCTTGAAAAATAATACAATGTGACAACAATCCTAGCGTCCACATAATGTGTTTTCACCCAAGTTACTTTTGTGGATAATGAAAAATCTTATTTACAACTTGGTCATTTGTGAAATTTTGTACACTTATTTATTTAATTTTGGATTCATATGAAGTATTTTGTAATCTTATATTTAAGCTTTCTATGGGCTTCAAGTTTTAGCAATGTTCAAATGTAATGCAAACAAGCTCAAGCAAAATGAATTACCCAAGAACTTCTTGTAGGAGCTAAAAGCAAATATTTTCATTTTATCAATTTCTTGATTGACATTAGAGTTTTAGATAATAAGGTATTGTCTTATAAACTCGATTTGTAAAAACATGAAAAACATATTTAGTTGCGTACGAAAAAAACTTATGCAAAACATGTAATTAGAACAAATATAAATATTAAATTTCAATTGAATTATGTTTGTTGTCAAGGAGTCACCACGTGCAAATTTTTCAATGGTTAATTTTTTTCTAAAATAAATTTCAACTATGAATCATCCATGCTCTCCTTTTGTTATTACATGAATTGTAAATGAAATTGGGAAATGTGTTGAAAAGTGCATCAAATGGATAACTATGACCATGTGTTGCTCACAATATGATGCAACTACAAGTCCCAAGAATTTGTCACACGAGTAAATTTTAGTGTCAACAGCATGTGGGGCATTTTGAAAGTATCCATGTAATCTTTTGTTATTTTTCATTTCATATCTTGCATAATATGAACATGAAATAAAGCCATTTAGATTATTTCACTATTTCCTTAGGAAAATCAATGGATAATTTCTAAGGAGCTCAACAAAGGTTAACCTAGACTTGGGATGCACATTACAAACTATTGTCAACATATGCATGATATTGGATGAAGACAAGTACTTACTTGTAAAAGACCTTAACAAGCCCAATTTCATGCATTTCCTCATATAGTTTAATGCAAATGGGTGAAGGTTATTTAAGCTAACCCCAAAATATTGTCCTTAACAACGTTTTACAATTTTTTGGATGGAAAATACCATAAATAACAATATTGAAATGATTATAACATTATTCTAAATGGAAATTTTTCTTAAGCACAATAAGAAATTATTTCAAAAGGTGGATTAAGTTCAATTAGTTTTGCATGGTATTTTATAAATATTTTATGTTTGTCTAAAACAACACACCTTTCCACCACATGGAAATATTATGTTACATACACCATTTTGTACAAACATTAGGCCATGGATAGGTGATATTTATGTGCATCTTTTAATATGTGTATTCACCCTAATAGAATCAACAACAACCCACTAAAATGTTTGTAACTTCACTTAATTGAAAAAAATTGTTTGCCTTTCAAAATACCTTTTGTTTGTTTATTTATAACATTATGTCGCCTTTTTATCTATTCAAATTCAAAATGACTTGTACTAGTGTCCTATAAAGATCTCAAATGAAATCTTTATGTGAAGTTGCATACTATTGTATTTGGTGTCAATGATTGCATTTGAAAATGGATACGTAAAAAATTAGATCTTTTAAAAATTAGATCCCCCATATTTTCTTAAAGTTTTTTCTATTTGATGATGATAGTTTAATAACCAAAAACCTAGATATTGCCTATATATAATTTAAGCATATATGCAAACTTAGCTAAAATACATCTTAATTCATGGGAATGTAAATAAATTGGCTTAATCATGTTGATTTATAAAAAACATTTGGAGTAAGTTTGATTGAATTCACAAGTTGCCTGTGAAGAAGCTTGTAATATAGGGCATTATAAACCCAAAAAAAGAAATAGAACAAAGACCCAAAGGAGAAATCAAAGGAAAAGTTGAACCAAGAGTAGATGTTGATGTGGAAGGTGAAATAAAATAAATTTAAAAGCTGAAACATAAGCAAAAGCAATTGTAAAGCTAAAGGCAATAGACTAGCAAAATTACAAATTAAAACAAAAATAATCAAAGATTCCAATAGAAACAAATGTTATAGCAAAGGCAACATAGTGGATACATTCACTACCCTTTTATTTTCATTGATACACTCACAAGTAGCTTCGAAAGTATAAACATTTAAACAATTCTACATGAATTCAAAAATATTTTTTTCTAAATCAAACATATGTCATCCTCTTCCTTGTGAATTGAAAATGATTGTGTTCAACATTAAAGGTGTAAAAATGATTGTGTTCAAAGATTTGAAGCTAGAATTAGATGCTCAAATTCCTTTATAGCCATGTTTTTTCCTAACTAGCCCTTGTAAATCATTTCAATCATACTTTTTATGTGACTCCATGCATGAAGAAGCCATGCACATATGTTAGGTTTCAAAATTGATATCCAAAAGTCAATTTTAAAGTTCAATTCACCTTTTCAAGTTAACTTTCAATGGTTGAACATGTCCAAAAATGAAATTCCTTCTTTAACACATGTTTGAATAAACATTAAAGAACAACATCAACATGCTAGTTGCTAAAATGTGCTAGTGATGTAAACTAGAATGAAGATGACATGCACACACTCAAAAAAAATTAATTTCATCCAATTGAATTTGCTCTTGTCAACTAACTTATAAGAAATTCACCAAACCATCTCACTTGATTAACTATTTAATATGGGATAAGGATGTGCTCAACAAAAATTTTAATGGTTAAGAAATTAGACCAACAATTGGAATAGTAGGTTAAATGGAAGCTAGTTGAAATGTATAATGCTTTTTTTCCTTCATTCATGGGTAGGATTGTACAATTTGTTGACCCTTTGAACACAACTTGCAAAGGTAATAGTGACTCATGTTTGTTGAAAATGAAACAACTACACAAATTGTCCTTTGTCTTCTACCTTTAGAACTTGAATGCACATTTTGTTTCCCATACATTAGATCATTGTCCAATTTGATCTATATTGACAGCTTATCATATAAGAATGTTGTACATTCTTATAAGGTAAAAAGCCCTATATGCCACATGGTTGTACCTTTTTACTTTCATGTTGGCGATAATTTTCTTGTTATTGTAATTCTTGTTTTGTAAGACCAATTGAGTTGATTCTTCATGAAATTTTGTATCTCTTATTAAAAAAAGACATAAACATTTCAAAAATGGATATTATTGTTTTATTAATAATTGCAACAATTCGTTTAGCTTGTTGGAATGTTTTTTCAAAAATATTTTAAATTAAAAATCAAACGAAATAATGAACTTTTTTATTCTAAAAAATAATTATTTCAGCCAAAAATTGTTGAATGTTATACACAAATATGGTAAACACCATATTTCCCATCCATGGATTGCTACATGTCTTAAAACAAAACCATTCTTTCAAATACAAATATACAAAGTTTTAAGTGTGCTACTAGGAGGGACATACTTATGATTTCTACAAATTTGGACTTTGGTGTTATTTGCCATAACAAAAACAAAGTGCAAAATATTTAACATGCAACAAACTAACAACAACAACAAATATTTCAATGTTGCGATAATGATGAAACACCTAAATGAGCTCACAAACACACTAAAATGAAACCTTATAGACACACCTAACAGAAAGAATGCATGAACAACTTCATAAAAAAAAGGTGCAAAGAACAAAGGATGCAACATATTGACAACAAACACATTAAATGAACTTGCAAACACATGCAACAAGAAAAATGTAAACATGTAACAACACAAAAGCTTTGCATGAATGATTGCAACAAAATAAAGTGCAAAAATAAAAGGTGCAACAAATTAACCACAAGAAAAAAAAAAAATAGTTATCTCAATGTCATGTCAATGATAAAGATTGTGACCTTACAAAATGAAATCTTACAAACACACACAATGGAAAAAATGCAAACAAAGGACAACACAAAAGCTTTGCAAATGCAATAAAGACAAAGTGCAAAAGATCAAAAGATGCAACATATTGACATCCAAAATAGAGGAGAGAGAAGTGACATTTACCTAACACAAATCTAGACATGCTTCAAATCCAAAAGACGAAAATCATGGTGATTGTCACCAAAAGCTTAGTGTGTACAACCCACAAACTTTACCTGCTTATCTTGATGGCAAAAGTGGGCCTTTTTGCCACATAGTGTTGTGTCAAGGTAGCAACAAGCATTAAGACCTAAATACCAAGTGTGGGTAGGCCTTTATCTTAAGAAAAAAAAGGGTATGTGATGTATGCCATCCGACCAATAATAAGTGAATTTCATTATCCAATAGGAGTTGAATAAACTATCATCCAAGATTGTAGTTTCATTGAATACCTTGAATGTTCATCGATTTTGGTGGGATAATAACATGTTATGGAATGGGAACTACTAAAATTGCACTATTAAAGGACTTTGTTGAGTTAATATGCAGTCATCAGAAAAACAAAGATCACTTTATAAGCCCACACTACCCTCAGAGTTAATGGGATCACAATCTTTTGGGTGCTCATATATGGCCCCCCACAACATGGGTTTTTCGATTGCCAAAGTTAGAAAGAGATCCTTTGAGTGAGGTTTGTTTAAATTTTTAAAGTGCCCATAAAAGTTGAAAGGGAACACTATCATTCATTAAAGTGCTCAGTGCCCAAATAGACACACTAAAAGGTTTCTAGTATAGAGGGGTTAAAGCCCCCAGGGTGAGGGGCATTCCCAAAACAAGGGTCCTAAGATGAGACCATCAATGGAGGTTTTTTTAGTGTAGGGTAAGGTCAGGCCGGGGTTAGGGCATTCTTGAAATAAGGGGCCTAGGGTGAGCAAGTAACCTAGTCTAACCTTGTGTTTCAGGAATGTCCTCTACCCATGGTGAACACTAACCCAACATAAACCAAAGGTCAACAAGATCATAAGCCTAAACATAAGTAGATCTCAAGATGGTAAGAGTGAGAGGCCACCTCTAGGCAATCTTACACACACATTGAGATCTGGGGTGACAGATTATGTCATTTTCTTGATCACATTATATGACGTAATCTTTGGGTGATGATCATACCCCCCCTTAATAGTGACCAAAATATCTGTTTGTGGAATCTGCCACCCCCAGACATTCATGTCATGGAAAAGCCTCACAATGCCCATTATGTTGGGTGCATTGCCCAGCTTCACTTGAACAGGCTGTCTTTGCACCTCACCCAACATAATAGACAGGACTTGACCATTACATAGTAGAGTTATTCATAAAGTCAGGTGACTATGGGGGCGAGAACGGCTAGTTTTAGCATAATAGGGCATCAAATGCGTAACTGGGAATGAAAATTTTTCTGAAGGAAGTAACTGGGGGACCCAAACTAGTCTGCACTGCTGCTACATATATTTTCACTGCTCCTACCTGTACAACTACTCTCTAGTACATTATGGGCAGGGCTTGACCATTCCATAGTACGCAGGAGGTAGGTTGCAAGAGGGCCTATAACACTTACATGGTCGGTATTATAAGAGGCCTCTCTTCTAGGCTTAAGGTACCTCCTGAAGATCTGCTTTCCTCAATGTAAGCACTCGGTGATTTGGCTCTCTCTCTCTCTCTCTCTCTCTCTCTCTCTCAGATTTGTAAGTCTGATGAGACAAGGAGTGTGCGGGGTGGAGAAATCTTGTTACAAGTTTTTGAGGATTTGTGGAATTTTTGGGTTTCTTGGTCTCTTTTGTCTTTTGGCCTTTTTCTACCTTAGTGGTGGGTAGAGCACGTTGACAAGGAACAGGGGGCGTTGGTGGGTTTGTTGAAAGTGGGGAGGATTTTGCAGGTTTGAAGTAGGGACTATAATTTTGTGGAGATTGGGTTGGGGGATTTTTGCGTAGTGAGGCAACCGAGAGATCGACACTCACTCCGTTGCTTGCTGTTTCGTTGGAGGATCTCGGGCTGTTGGAATTTTGCAAATGGGTTCTAAGTCTGCTAGAGGGATGATGGTGAGGATAATTTTCTACTCTTTGCTGATAGCTGCCATGGTGAGTCAGTCATCGGGGATTCGTGTAGTACAGGAGAAGGAACAGGTCACAAAAACGGCTGTATTTGCAATGGGAAGCTTTTGGAGAGCGGAGGCAGTCTATGGTTGCATTACAGGAGTGGTTAGGACACGAGTTGGCTATTCAGGAGGCTCGAAACTCAACCCTGATTACCATAGCATTGGTGATCATGCTGAATGCATTGAGGTCAGAGAAAAACCGCCACCCGAAAAAAACACTCATCTCTCTTTCTTGAATTTGGATTAGGGTTTCAGTATTGCGTTATTGCTGGATCGCACATTCCACATCCATGTATACCCTAACTTTAGGAACAGGAAGAGAATCCCAGTGTTCTATCTTTCACAGAACATAGCACAAATTTGAACCAGACAGAATTATATCTCCATATGCAATTAGGTTTTGGTCTTGAGTGGGAGAACTTGCTCAATCAATATGTTTGGAGATGGAAGAATTGAGCTAAGGGATTCAGAGTTCCATGTCTTTAGATGTGTAGAAACTTTCCACACATTCCACGATCAACACCTTTAAATTGTGTTTTTTTATCCTCATCACATTCTTCATTCTTGTCCTGACTTTCTGTACTCTCTTTGGGCTGGGTAAAGTGGTTACAGGTTTGCACTTATCTGTCTACAAAAGTTTCATTAGTTTTTCGATTGGACTAGTTGGTTACAGATCTGCCTGCACAAAAAAAAGAAATCTTAGAATAGATTATGTTGAGAAGACTCTGATGCTTGTTTGCAATGCTGCCAGGTGGAGTATGACCCAAAACTGATATCATATGAGAGACTCCTAAATGTGTTTTGGGCTAACCATGATCCCACACAAATATTTGGCCAAGGCCCTGATGTTGGTCCTCAATACAGGTAAAGCACATGTTTTTGCCTCTCATTCTTGTTGGCTTTGGAGGGTATGTATAGCCATGACACAGGGGTATAGTCAGTCAATTGGTGACTTCATCAAAGATTTTTCTTTGATTGCTTAGTTTATGTTAGTAAGGAATCAGCATGGAAAATCTGTGATGATCACCGCTGAATTCTTCTTTCTCATTATACAACAGGCTAGCATCATGCTAAAGCATGATTGAACTTGCAAGTGATCTTGTGTGTGCAAATACCAGGAAATGAATGATCTGAACTTAGTCTCTATTGGTTGGCTGATTGTGGGGTTGATCTTGTCCTGGACGGTAGGTTGCTTCTGATGCTTTCTATGTGAGTAAGCAGAAGATACAGATTGTGAATAGGAGAATTCTCACAGGTTCTGTTATTTGGTGTGCAGGTCAGTGATATTCACTCAAGGAGAGGAAGAGGTGAAATTGGCAACAGCCAGCTGGGACAGTGAGCAACTCAAGCTAGGAAAGAATGAGGTGGTCACTGAGATCCAGCCTCTACAGGCTTTCTACTCCGCAGAGGCAGAACATCAGGTTAGGAATCCTAACTGATAGTTTTCTATAGCAGATTTGGGTAGACCTGTAGCAGTACCTGATTTAAGTCTTTTGAGTGTGATGATTGTTCAACGGGCAGCAGCATGCACTACAGAAAGTCCTGTCTAAATGGAGTAGTTGGATTCAATTGCAGAAATTTGAGTTACGACAGAACTCATCATTGTTCCAGATCTTGGGAGAGATCACTAATGACGAGTTGATAGCATCAACTATAGCAGCAAAACTCAATGGCTATGCTGCAGGAATGTGCACGTTGTCAGTCAAGAAGCTCTTGGACACAAAGGTTAGACCATTCCTGTTCAATAGATCCAGGCTTGAAGAAATGTTCAGCTCTTGAAGTTGTAATGTCTAACTATGGCAGGTAGGTGAAAACTGAGTGCAAAGGACAGAACACTCTTTGCAAAAATACCTTAAGTCATGTCCCTACTGTACAGCAAATCAATTACTCACAGGCTGGGTGTCCATCTGTTTGAACTTCCTACTATCTCATAACTCTCAACATCATGACCCCTCAAGCAAATGTACCACATGTTCAAGAGAGGAAGTCTCCAAGTTAAATGGAGTCCAGGCATATTGGAAACTCGTTAAAACTGTGCAATGTTCTGTGGATCCAATCCCTTTCATAAGCACAATAATGCATGTAGCTGATAGTACAAATATTTAGCTGCGGTCTGCATGTGACCCTTGAAATTCCCTGATTGCTGCTACATGCTATATGTCAGCTGGTCATCTGCACAGACAACCACAAAGATACAAAAATGTCTGGTTCCATCAATGCCTGAGAACTGAGAAGATGGTATGGAGCAGCAAGCTCAGAATGGCCTTGTATGCTGAAACTCCAGATCCACACTCACTGAATTCTGCTAATCTAGGATTTTTTAATGAAGGCATTCAGTGGTTACCAAAGCTTGACCTGACAAGACTACAGTCTACACAATGCTTTGAAAACTCTTTTGCATGTTTGTTGATACACCTCAGTTTCTCTGAATTTTTTCTTTGCAGCGACAGTGCAATGGACAGTGCATAGTCCATTGCAATCAGATGATGCGATGGAAGGTGGAAATTATTTACTGCTTGGTGGTGTTCTTATTGACATCTAGATAATATGCTCTTGATTGCTCTCACTACCACAGTTCCTTGTAGTTCCAATCTGACTGGTAGCAATGCATCCAAACCCTGGAAAAAAGCTGTGAATGTAGAAGGCAAGCGCATGAAAAAATGTCTAACTCAAGACTCATAGAGCACTCAGTTCATAAAGCATTCTTCCCCACATGAATCCCAATACACAAGAACTGGAAAACATCTGAAATTTAAATCATTTTCACATCTGAAATTTAAATCAGAAAATGAACGGTAATCTGTGAGAAACAACAAGAAGTGGATTGTCGCATAATGGCTCTGCCCTTTTAAGTAAAAGTACATAAGAGAGTCCCTGGCAGAGCTCATTACGTGACCCTGCACAATAACTTTGGATGAAGAAAAGTCAAAACATGCCTCTTTGGCTTAGCAAAATGGTTTTGGCCCAGCATTTTTGCACAGTTTACTGCTGAGGCTGGTGAAAGGCAAAGCAAACCTCAACACTTGCGAAAGAAGAGTGTAATAAATATGATTTGACTGCTGATCCGTGTTTGTAATTGCCTAATCGTAACGATGGGCACCAATCGGTGGTTTCCTATTAGTAGTCTCCTACCTTTTTTGCAATCCCAATTTTAGTTTTATGGGTGGAGTTAGAAAATAGCAAATAACTAAACTTAGATGTGAGAAATTTTTTTTTTCAGGCTCGCATGCTGAGCGCACCACCACCGCTGGCCCTTTCTGGGTGCATCACGATGTCTCTACCCTGAAAAGCAGAGACGACAAATCTCATTAGGTACCGCTGAAAAGAGTCGGAAAGCTTGATCGATCACGACACGACCGACGGAACGCTTTTCCATTGACGACGGCCAGATCCGAATACTCCAATCCGACGGCCAATCAGAGCGTAAGGAGAGCTAGCGTGTGAAGGCGTTCAACCAATGGAAAGGCTTTGACTATGTGTGGTTGGAATCAGGCGAACTGCAGTGTGAAAGGGAAAGTCGCGATCCGGAGGTTCGTTGCGCCATGTGTTTGAACCGATTCTGCTGAGAAGCGAAGGACTCGATCGATCGCGCATTCGCCGGACGTCGGGATCGAAGCTGTCTTGTAGCTGTGATGTCTGTTTAGTGAAGAAGGTTCAGGTTGCAGACGAAGGAACGAACGGTTTTTGAATTTTGAAGAAAACGGAAGGACACCCACCGGGTGAGAATTAGGGTTCAGAGTTCTTCCCTTGCATCTGGACTCGTAAAGTTCTTTGTTTTTTTTGTTTTCTTTTTGTTTTCTGTTTCCCCTCTCCGAACCCCCTGCAGAGAACGAGAAATTTCAGTAGCAGATCGCAAGTTTTCTCTTTGCAGGTTGCGTTGATACAGGAGGAAGTGCTCCAGAGTTGGGGGATACGGGGGGAGGTGTGGAAGTTGGGAGTAGTGTGAAGTGATGGCATCGGAGGATATGGATATTTTTCCTGGACCGTCGGGTGAAGGTACCAGTGCGAGTGCCAGTTCTGCCGCTGTTGCTAAGCGGCCCAAGCGCTTTGAAATTAAGAAGTGGAATGCTGTCGCTCTGTGGGCTTGGGGTATGCTCTCTGTTTTCGTCAGTTTCCACGAATATATATTAGATTTGTGTTTTGGAGTCACGAGAGCAGCGTCGTCAAGTTGGAATTAGGGTTTCGGATGGATTTGAGGACACGGTTTTGTGTTGTAAACAGGTGAGGTTGCTGCAGTACTAGAGTATTGATGGTTTACATGTGATTTCGCAGATATTGTTGTGGATAATTGTGCCATCTGCCGCAACCACATCATGGACTTGTGTGAGTTCCTTCACAATTTCAACTACAGTACTGTACATCTCTGTCCTAACAATTGAAGTTATGGATTGCTTCACAATTGTTGGAAAGATTAGGGTTTTCTCTTGAATATGAAGATGGTTGTGGCTTGTTCTCCTCACTCTTCATCATGAACTCTTGTGAGCTCCTTCACTATTTCAACTACAGTACTGTACATGTCTGCCCAATTGAGGTTGTGGATTGCCTCACAATTGTAGGAGAGATTAGGGTTTTCTCTTGAGTATGAAGATAGTTGTAACTTTTTCTCCTTGCTCTTCATTATGGGCTTCCATGTAGGTAGTAGACAGAAGGGATTCTTTCAGTGCCTTTGGTTCTCATCTCTCCTGAATTTTTCCTATGGGTTCTTTCTCCTTTTGTCTGGTTTTTCTCCTTTCCCTACACCCTCCTAAATGTGCTTCTTGGCTTCCATTCTTGTTTTCTTTTGATTGCATGTGTTGGGAGCATCCTGCCATATATCTACCTCAACTTGTTTCCATGTGGAAAACAGTCTGATGATGAGATGAACTGCTAATTGTGCCTTTGCTTTTTGCACTTGTTTGCACCAGGTATTGAATGCCAAGCAAATCAAGCCAGTGCAACTAGTGAGGAGTGCACTGTGGCATGGGGTATACCTTCCTTCTCTGTTTTGTAAAGAATCAATGTGACCTTGTTGAATGTCTGGTGCATAACCTGCAAACTGTTTAGATTTTTCTTTCTCCATTGCTCAGTGATGTTGTGTCTATAATGCTTGTGGGAATGTTGGCCAGGTGTTTGCAACCATGCCTTTCATTTTCATTGCATAAGCAGGTGGCTTAAGACCCGACAAGTCTGCCCACTTGGTGGGTGACACTTCTTCATTAGTCTTTTTGTTGATTTTGTTTTGGAGACTTCAGTGGTGTGTCCAAGTGTGAATGTATTTCCTGAGTTGGCAATCATTTATGCTACATCTATTTAGGGCTCTTCAACATCTCTTTGACAGCACTTTTCTTGCAAGTTATATACACTAGACTAATGAGATACTTGAAATGGATGCAGACAACAGTGAATGGGAGTTCCAGAAGTATGGACGCTGATCCACTCAACAAGGCAGCATGGAAGCTTTTACTGCTTTGTTGTGCCACAGGCAGAAGAAGCATGATCATTCTGTGTGCACAGAGGAAACCCATGAACAACTAACTTAGAGAAAGTGTAATGCTTTTCATTTTCCAAGTTGGTATTGACCAGAACTATACCTAACACTCAGCATTTAGGTGGTAGATTGAGCATTGATTTACTTTACTGAGGTGCTCCTGGCCAAACAAGTGCTGCCAGGGCTGTATCAGGGCTTCATTAGTTCCATATACTTGGACAATACTCCTATCTAAGTCAGGATGTCATGGATTATGATTCAGGTAAGTCTGTGGGAAGCACTTACCTAGTTCATGCAGTTTGTTATTGGTTGCAAAAACTCACTGATAAAAATTGGTTGTTTGATTTTGGACAACACCAGTCTACTTTGATAATCCATGTCCCATAGATGTGGTGCTACCTGATTGTCCCTGGTGTGCCATTCAGGTATCCTAATTTAGCAGCTGAGAAATGCTGATATATACTTGGTTTACAGAGCTTTCTTCACAGCAGTGTTACTTTGATTGTCTCAGGTTCAACACAAGCAAAGAATTCAGCATTTGCCAAGAAATGAAGGTATCACACTTTTCAGCTGGAGGGTTTTTGTCCCAATTACAATAGACCCACAATCAACTCTTCCAACTTTCAAAGCATTTTTGAAGTTTCATGGGTTTTTAACAACTATCTCTATGGACATGGTTAGATTCTCATACGTTCTAATCCTTGTTTTATTTTGTTTTAATGCAACAATTGGGACGCATTGGATGAATTGTGGGTCAATAATTAAAGCTGAAAAAGTTGGATCATGGATGAAAATGGGGCTAATGGGGGATAGTTAAATTTGGGATGATTTGTAGGTCATGGAAATTGAGGGTTGAAAGAAGATAGTATAGCATGTAGGTAGGTGATATTTGGGTGTGGGGAAATGCAAACTTTCGAATAAGTTGAAAATGGGTAAGAGAATAATGAAATGATATAAAATTCAAAAGGTTAGACATTGGATGATATGCATGTTGAGGAAAATTATCCAAATTTTCACAAAAGCCAAATCAAAGGAAAACAATGGTTGAAACAATGGCTAGTAAAAATGGGTTCTAAACAAAGCAACAATGAAATAAAGGTTGTAAAAAATGCCAGAAAGTTGAAATTCAAGAAAAAAAAAAAGGATGAAATAGAGCTCAAAAGAAAAGATCCTAAAAATTTGAAATATGGGGGAAAAAATGGACAAATATATTGCAATGGTGAGATACTTTTTAGCACCCCAATTTGTCTTGCATTACTTGGTTGAAAATTTGAAGAGATAGGTTGAAAAAGTGAAAAGTGAAGTTTTAAAACCCTAAAATGCAAGAGGTGAATAAGGACTAAAGGTTGTAATAAAGAATATTTTCATCTTTCACATGCCAACTTTCTTAAAAGCCAACTTGATTTTGGTTATATGGGTTCAAAGAATGGATAGGTCACAAAGGAAAGTAGTTGTTGCTTTACTCTTGTTTACAATTTTTGTTGAAAACGAAAGATGTTGTGCATAAAAGTTTTTCTCAAATCAACTTTTTCGTTGTTGATTTTTGTATTTGAGATGTGCATGTCTATACATTGCATTTCCTATTTTTGTTGTCATTGTTGTCTATTACAATCCTACTTTATTTGATATACAATTTTTTGGGTCCTTGATATGCAATTTAGGAAATTGCTAAATTGTGCAAATGCCAATTCAAGATTCAAAATCGCTTTGAAAGATTTGATCAAAAAAGGGGTACCATTTGCTAGAAATGAAACACAAAAACAAAAACATTGTGACCCATATGATGGATGAGAAGATGCAAACATGTCATAATATTATCACATTCCTTGCAACAACCTAATTAACAAAAAACATTCCAATGAAGGATTTTTTTTCCACAACATGCTAAAATTTGTCATTAATGACTAAATCTTTAAAACCTTTTATTCTTTCTTGGCATTTCATGTTGCAAAAGGTGTGAGAAATAGAGATCCATTTTTTGGGAGTATACCCAATCATGTCACATGCAACTCTTGTAAAAGTGTATTAATGTATTATATTAGTGGTGCAATGTATTACCATTTGTTTTGGAACAAATTGTTTTGGAGATCTAAGTCATTATTGAAGCCATGGGGTTGAAACATGATGTGAGCAAGAGAAGAACATTGACATTATGAAAAGACATGTGGAGAGTTTGATTTTCAAATACTTGTATTGGAATAGGACTTTGGAACAAACCACTTCATCATGACATGTTATGAGTATATAGCCAATTAGTTACTAAAAATTTGATTCAATCTTTCAAGAATTCAACCTAGGCTATAATGGAATAAGTTATGTCCATCACAAGGATGTATCGTGACCCAAGCTTTACAACCATTTCCCCTTTCAATTGTTCAAGGAAATAACATTAACAAATTAAAGGTACAAATCATGGAGTTTATAGAACAATTTTCAAAGCTTCACCGCATCACATATTTTTGTTGTGTGTATATAGATTTAGATTCATGGGAAAATGTTTTGTCAATAATGTACATAGATTCATACATTGTAAATAAAAAGAAATAGTTGTAATATATTGTCATGGTTTTTGGCATGATAAGTTTGGAATACAAACATATATTCTATTGCATTGAACATAAAAAAGATTACATTATGTGTATGTTATTTTTTACTTCCATTTAGCATCAAATCTTGACAAGATTTTCTAATTTTTTCTTCAATGCACCTTCCAGTAATGATCTATATTCAATTTTAATATGTTTTGGGAAAAGCTTAACTACCATGTCACATTCATTCATATTGATTGTTCAAGAATATACACAATAGGGTATCATTGGGACATGGGGACCCCCTTCTCCATTGTAAGAAATTAGATTTTGAAATAAAATTTGAATTTTCTGAGGTTAACCATTTCAAACCTAGTTTCTAGAACTTTTGTTTCAACCAATCAATCTTGGTTGTGTTGTATTTCATGCAATCAATAAATTGTTTACATACAAAACTAGTATCACGATGCTTCCCTCGTTTAGGGTATGACACAAATTCTAATTCACGTCACTACTTAGTAAACATTGTTCCTTCAAATATAAGTTTATCTCATCATACCAAGCTCTTGATGCAATACGAGCAAGGTCTCAAGAACAAACAATGTATACCTTAGTTTATGGATTACTTTGCACAAAACCTAATAGTTGAATCATAAAAACTTCTTTCATATGGGTGTGCAAATTTAGTGGATGACCATTAGTAATGTCAAATGGAAGATCCAGGATTAGACATTATGTTCTCTATAAATATTATTAACATCTCACCCAATTTTACATCTCAATTGACTACTATATTTTCTTTTTTTTAGGATTTAAATTACATCTATAAATTTTGGACAATTCATCATATTTAATGAAAGTACTTTGAAAACATTGACATGTAATTTTGTCATTTTTTCGTCAAAATGTGAACAAAATTTTCATCCAAACACTCATATGTGATGTAGGTTAGGTTTTGTTCATGAAAAAAATCCGTTCAACGTGTGTGGCAACATAGTTTTGTGTGGCAACATAGTAAAGTTGCCCAAAATTGGCAAATGAAAGTCCCTTTAAGAGTTAGTTTCTAGTGGATTCGAATGTGGCTTAAATTTGACCATGTGACTTTCATTTTTAAATATGATTTTTTTTCAAGTTTGATTTAAGGCCACCATGTTAAAATTCATTTAAAACTCCTTTCTAAAAAGGAATTGGAAAAAAAAAAATTATAATGCCAAATATGAATGTTGCATATTTGATGCCACAAATAGTAGAAAAACATGGTTTCTTTTACCATAGAATCTAATTTTTAAAAACCCATTTGGACAAGTGTTAGAAAGACTATCCTATCAATTTGATCAAGTTGATTTTTACATGTCCATTGTGACTTTGGTGGTTGTAAATATGACTTATTAAATAGCCCATAATCTACTACCATGTATACACAATATACCTTAATTTCTCCCGCACACCTTCCAATACCTTTTCCATTGCACAAAACAAATGTTTTTTTTTCAAGTACAACCACCAATTGTGAGAAGAAATAAGATGAGAAGATAAATAAATTGATATAGTTAAAAATAGAGATAGAGAATGAAAAAATGATCCAAAGAAAATTCTTTAAATATTTTATTTTTCCCACCTTTGTCCTTTTACAAATTAATTGAACTTTTCAAATCAATCTCTTCAAAGTTTTGTTCTTAGTGTTTATTAGGTGAGTTGACTTTCCAACTATATTACTTCTTTAAAACTAATTAAATTAGTTGGTGTCACCTCTTAAATTAATGGAGGTAATTGATAAACCTATTACTAGTAACTTTTGAAGCTATTGGGTTACTTTACTAGCATAGTTATGTAACGAAGGGTAGGTAAGATTTATCTTTTAACATTCTTTTATTTGGGTCCAAAATAATCTTAGTACATAAAATTAGGATTATATCATAAATAACAAGAGTGTTTACTAATAAAAATAACAATACTTCCCACAATGAAATTATCACCTAGTTGATTTACCACCAAGATTATTTCTAGAAAATAAGAATGGATGATTTCTACCAATGAAAGTAATGATTCATTCATAAACGGCAATAATTTTGTCACAAGCCTAGTACCGACCTAGTATCAATTTGTTGGTGCCAAATATATTTCTAAAATCACAACAAAAACAATAAATAATAATAGTAGATAAAATGTAAAGGCATTTGCATCAAAATACCTTTATTCCTTTCTCCAAATATTTCTTTAGAGATGGCAAAGTGCACATCATCCTCTACCACTTTATGTCTAAAGAACTATACATTTTTTTATGCCCATTGGTGATAACTTGCCTTGCAACATCTATTACCACTTAGGACATCTATTAATGTTATCATATTTGGAATTCTTGCACAAGTGGTAATTCTACCTTGCATCAAAATTATTTTTTAATATTATTAAGCATGATAACAAAAACAAGGTTCAAATGACCTTCGATCAAAACATGAAATGCAAAGTTAAAAAGATCATGTCTAGGGCTACAACTTTGTAACTTGAAGCTTTTAAATCAAAGCTAAAATGAAAAGTTATGAACTTGCAAAGCAATGGGACTCATAATTTGGGAACTTTGAAATTCTCACTTGAAAATCATGGGCATTTTAACCATTCAATGCAATATTTAAGGAGAGGACAAAAATATATCATAGGGAGAAGGGTGATAACCTTTTTCCAAGTTCAAATTGTGTGAATGTAATGAGTCCAATACAAGTCCATGACCTAAAGTTGGCTTCATTTGCATTAACCACCTACATTGTTTACTTTGTGCATGTGATTTATCTGTGAGGTGTTGATGAACTTGTCACTTCATCTAGTCCTCATCCTAGAGCTCCTATGCACCCTTTTTTTTCCTAGTGTGTGGAGTTAAGGAAATTATCTCCAAGTTTTTTTTTTTTGACCTTCTTTCCATTGTTGTCACTTTGATAATTAATTTTCAATACTTCAAGAACTTAAGAACATGTCAATGACATTGACCAACTATCTCTTGGTCTCCCTCCTCTTAAAACACCAAACTATTAGTGTTTCATACCAAACACATTCCTTAAAATCTCTCGATATCCTTTTTCATAACACCCAATATCCTTCATTGCACTCCAAAACACCAAGTACAAAAGAAGAAAATACCATACCATCTCCACTATGATTAAAAAACAAAAAAAAATTATACTAACAACTATCTTGCCAACTAAAACCTTTTTAAAACCTAATTAAACTAATTAACATCACCTCTTTAAATCTAAAGAAATAAAAGATAACGAACCTATTATTAATAATTCTTAAAGTTATCAAGTTTCCTACTAGAATAACTAAGTAATTAAAAGACAAATATTATTTACATTTTAACACAACCTATCTCCTCTACTTACATATTTACTCCCTCTCAAACCTACTTATCTACCTACCTTCTCTACCTATGTATCTACATCCTCTTGTGTCACGCGAAACTATGCAACACAATTCTTTGAAAAACCATGTAAGGTGCAAAAAGACAAGCCCGAAAATGCATTGGACAAAGCTCATTTGGGGAAGGGGGGGTTATTTAATCTCCCTTAAGTCAATGTAGATAAATAAACGATATAACATTAAGTGGTAGGTAATGCTTGAGGCCATGGACTTTAATGGGATAAGGGCCCATGCAAAGTGGAACCTCATGTGGCCCAATTGAAAGCTTGAAAGCTTGAAAGCCCATGTTCAAGGTTGAAAGCTTTTACCATGTGTAAAGATCTCACATCATTTTTTTTCATGTGATACCCACCAACAAGTATCATGAAAAAAAAAATGAACATTACATTCTTCAAAATTCTCATCATTCATGCAAGAAATATTACAAGGTGCAAGATGCCCTCCAACTACACTAGAAAAGTCCTTCAAGATCTTTAAGGGTTTTTGGAGTTAAGGCTATATAGGTTTATGTGGCTTGGATGTGAGGGAGGAGTGTATATGGATGAAAATATAATGCTTATTTGTAAAGATTTATTGATTTTACTGCCAAACATAACTGACATAAAATAATTAATTATTAGTCACCTTGATGTTGAACTAGCCTAGGTACTATAGCATATTCTTCTTAAGAGCCACAAATAAATTTATTTTTAAAATTATTAAATTTACAATTTAAAAAATTAAATAAATAATAAATTAAAAAAACCCTCATGTAAACTTCGTTCTCTCCAATTAGGTTAATGTACATTCACAAATTGGTTATGGGTTTAGGGTTTCTGAGTTATGGGTAAGGTGTTTATGTGTTAAGGTTTGGGGTTGGGGTTGGGCCCCAAAACATCCAAGAAAGACCCTCAATAGGGTTCTTCCCCCCCAAGGTAAAGACCATTTTCAAAATTTAGGAGTCTTACAAAAAGTGTAAGGTACCTCTTCTCCCCCCCAAAAAAAAAAAGAAGCTGAAATTGAAAATGGGAAATTCATCCAAGGGAGGCTTAATGGTTAGCTAACCACCATTAAGCCTCTTTGATTGGCCCATCACAGAAAAAAAGAAATTGAAACTTTGTAGACTCACCAATATTCGCTTCAAATCGATACATACAAGTCACAATATTGGCCCACGTATTAAAAAATTTCCAAAAGGACATCGGTGGGCAATGCATATGCTACTAAGCAAGCCGCTATTGGGAACACATTGGGAACTTGATGGGAACATTGTGAGAATTTGATGAGAACACATTGGGAACTTGATGGGAACATTGCGAGAACTTGATGAGAACGCATTGGGAACAATTGCAAAAATCCAACCCTAAACTTAAAACCCACCGCCTCCAGGAGGAGGATGTTAAACACCCCCCACCCTATGAGCGTAAAGCACTTGGAGAAAATTTGTAGAGTATGTGAAGGGCACCTTATATCCATCATTTTCCGTCCTAGGAATTGGGTGCAATATTATGCCTACTCCAAAAGCATCGGAAGGAACTTATGCCTACTTGTAGGTGTAAGAACCCTCCCACTATTGAAGAGTAGGCATAAGGACCCTCCCACTATTGAAGAGTAGACATAAGAACCCTCCCACTATTGAAGAGTAGGCATAAGAACCCTCCCACTATTGAAGAGTAGGCATAAGGACCCTCCCACTATTGAAGAGTAGGCATAAGAACCCTCCCATTCATAGGTTTGGGTTCATGATCAATTTTGCATTGTGCTTGGCTTTACGATAGGTAAAGCCCATGAGTGGGGAACATTTCCCAAAATGTGGCATTTTAGCCCGACTTGGCTATCACCTTGTCCTAGGCCCCTTATTTCGAGAATGCCCCAACCCTAGGCCTTTACCCTACACTAAACCCTAAACCCTAAAAACCCCCCCCCCCCCAATGAGCTTTGCAGGTGTCAATGCGCATGGTTCTCATGGCATGTGGGTGCAAGTGTGTGTATAAATATCATCATGCAAAAAGTTCCTTGTCGTTCTACAAAAAGAGCATCATAATAACTTTACAGGACATGCCCATGATGATTCTTCTTGGCTGCTACTGGACAAATTCGAACCTGGGACCTAATTTTAGACAAAGTGGAGAGAACTAGCCAGCCTACAAAATCCAACCATGGTAAAACCAACTATGGTAAACTAACTGTGTTCTCTTTTTTATTGCTCTTGTCTACTACCAAGGCAAGGAAGGATATTGTGTTTCCATGCATTATAGAGTAATAGTAGCTTAAGGGGATTTTGGCCCCTAGGTAATAATAATAATAATAATAATAGGTCTATTTTTATTCTATGAGGATTTTTGAAAGGTGATATTTTTGGCTTGTTTTGAAACTTGAGATTAGTTATTATAATAGAGTTTATAATATCTTAAAGGATTTTGGCCCCTAGGTAATAATAATA
>Ga0209611_10003002_pt1 | contig 29534 bp, 23 predicted proteins | sample S1TSphgellanicum_3_FD_187693 | JGI IMG/M metagenome (GOLD analysis project Ga0209611, IMG submission 187693) | Host-associated microbial communities from peat moss isolated from Minnesota, USA - S1T2_Fc - Sphagnum magellanicum MG (SPAdes) (version 2) | ecosystem: Host-associated > Plants > Peat...
CCCCCCCCCACCATAATAAGCACCTGGCATGCTCAATTATCCCACGTGTGGAAAAGCCCGAGAAATGCTAATCTTGCAGGCCTAGATTCGCCAAAACAAAAGGATTGTGTGTTGTGCCGGGAATCTAGAAGTTTACACGGGCACTGTTTACTTGTTCGTTTGCTTGCTCGCCCGCCCGCCTTACTTACACCCTTAACAAACGAACGAACAAGCGAGCAAACAAGCAAGCAAGTAGTGTCGGAGCTTCCCTTCCCTTCCCGGGTGGGTGTGTTATAGTTTGTCCTTTTTCTTATATTAGTTGCTCCATGCAAATGGGTGTGGCAGGCTTGAATGAGTGAATTTCTCGAGTAAAATAGAAAAGGAATGGTACGTACGTTAGGTGTTTCGGTTCGTACTTACCAAATTGCAACTGGATTTCCAGTTCTGTTAAGAGAGTTTGTTTGTGGGCTTTGCCAGATTTAGGCGATGTCCTTTTCCCAGACTGTTTGGAAAGAAACAAAGCAAGGCATCGTTAAATTTTTTTTGAAAAAAAACAATTTGTTAACTTGCCGTAATAGTCTACTTCTCGGCCGATCTATCACTCAGGCCGTGGTAATGAGCAAGCGAGCGAGCTTACAATAGCTAGTTGCGGAACAACAATGATCACCTTTTGTTAGTTTTGGGACAAAAAAATTTGTAAATTTTTTTTTCCCTTATTTCAATGACCCATTTTGGGCAGCTCTCTTTTTTTTATAAACCCAAGTGTAACCAAAAGCTCTACCAGGATTGTCAAGGGGCAGCTTACTGAGCATAACGGGCAGCTGCTTTCCCCTTCCATTACCAATAGTGGAAAGGCAGCGTTCGGAGGACATCCATATTTTTGAGGGCATAGGAAATGAGGGCAGTTGACCATACTCTATCCTATCCCTGCCCTGCCCTGCCCTGCCCTGCCCCAAAACACTGACCAAGATGCCTTATAAATAAAAATTTAAATAAATAAATAAATAGAGTCATTTACATTTGACAGTAAAAATAATAATAATATTTAACAATTCAAAAACAGTATATTAAATAATGAAATTAATGTCCTTTCAAATTTTTTGGCATGGTAGGAAGGTATTTTTCAAAAAAATAAATAAATAAATAAAAATTCAAAAAAATTAACTTAATGCCTAACCAGGCTAGATACCATGGTATCTGCAAAATACAATGAAAATACTAGATCAGTGGTTAATGTAGTGTCCAAGGCCATTAGCAAGTGAACACATACACGCTCTACCCTGCCCGTCAATGTTTTTTTGCTGCCCTTTTAAAATATATTATTGCCCTACTGGACTGGTAAAACGTTTCAAAGTTACTATTCTTACTCTACTTGTCTAGTATATATATTTGAGGGTTCATGATAGTTTGAGGGAGGAGGAGGGTATATGGGCGGGTATATGGAGGGTATATGCCAAGGAGTCATTAATATAACATTTTATTATGTGTTGTTTCCTTATTGTGCAAATGCATGCATTGTGCTTATGATGGGTTTCTTTAAATTATGGTGACTTAAACTCTAAATATATTTGCTTTTGGCATTTTGTTTATGAGCATTTACACTAATTATGGTGAAAAAGAATTCTTCCAGCTCTTGGATCCCTTATAGATTTTACTACCATTTTGCCATTATAAGAATTTATTCTTAAGGCAGCCTATTTTTTTTTGCTTCATTATTATTTTTTGTTAATTTTTTTTTAATAGCATGTTTGAAGTTTCACCTCTTCATGTTTGCAATGCCAATTATGTAGCTAATAATTGTATCTCTCCACTTTGTCAATGTGCAATACTTGTGCAAATGCTTTGACTTATTGTATGTTTATATGCTTATACCTACATCTTAAATATAGGGTAAATGGTGAAATATGTCCCCCTAATTTTACCTAGTGATTCTTTTGTGGTGAATTTTTCTCCATTTTGCAAAAAGTATTTTGGAAAGGAAATAAATACTTTGTTGCAAGTTCCTTATTTTTTAAGAAAAAAATAGAATTAAAAATTTCATCTAAATTTGCCACAACTACTGATAACATGAAAAGGTGTTTAAGATTTTTTTCTATTTTCATATTTTGAATATTTCCAAATTTGGCTAAATGTTCTTATGGATGATAACACCATTTGAATGACAACAAAAAATTGAGAGAAAAAAATTTCCCTTAAAAAAATTTGATAGTTTTGCAAAGCTTACATACCTTATCTCAAGATGAATTTTTTTGAAAACTTATATACTTTTACTCAATTAATATATAATTAATACCCTTATTTGATTGATGTATAAATATTGATATACCCAACCAACATTGGTTTATTGTATCAAATTGCAAACCTAATAACATCCAGTAAAACCAAATAAACAACAGATGCAAACATCAACATGTGTTTGGTTTGCTTTATGGTAATTTTGGTGTTTCAAATATGTTTGCATAGTACATATTTACATATAATTTCACTAAACTTTCAAATTGAACATGTGACACAACATTGGGGTAATAGTTTCTCCCTTGAAAGTTTCTCAATTGGAGTTTGTAGGTGGGAGTTATGAGCTCGCAAAGTTATAAGACTCATAACTTAGCAAATTGGAAATTTTTGAGATTCTTTCATGAGAGTTTTAAAAAAATTTGTCATTTTGATGCCATTGTCAATTACAAAATATATTCTTAGGATGAGAGAGGTGAGTTCCTCCCAAGTTTAGGTCATGGTCTAACTTGTGGGTTGAGTTGTTTATGCATCATTTGGCTCCAACTTGTACTAATTGCCCTCTTTCCTAGTTTGTGCAAAATAGTTTCACTTTGAATTTTTACTTGTGAATTCATCCTATCCCATTGAACAACATTTTTGAGTTAGCATGCCCCTTTTTCTACGGGAGCTAGGCTCGACAAATCTTAAGGTGCATCAAGTAGAATGTATAAAAACTACATGGAGGAATTGAATTGATTTTATGTATACAAAAGATGATGCAAACTAATGTGTATGGAATATTATGACAATGCAATCAAATGAATATAAAGGAAACATGATTATTAGTTGTTTATTGGACATGAATGAAAAGTAGAACATAAAAAAAGATGAAAATGTTTTTTAATGAATATAAAAAAAATGCAACATTTATGTGTGAAGCCAAAGAAACCATCAGTTTATTAAGATTTTTTTATAACTCACTAAGATTATCTACTAGTGGATGGAAGAGAAAATATCACATTGTCTAGGTTCATGATGATATCAAGGCTATATACCATAGTATAGGGGCAATTTCAACATATGTTTGTCAAATACTTAATTAAAATTGAAAATTCCATGTCTAAAAAATAAAATGTTTCTAAATATTCCAAAATATATTTTAAATTTTCCTTCACAAATGTTTTTTCTTTGAAAAGAATAATCTTTCAATATTTTAGAAAATTTCAACATCTTAAAAATAATATAAGTAGTGTCAAAGTTGTTAGGGTACTACAATATATATGATTTAAATGTATGAGACTTGTGATTCAATTGTTTGTTGTGTGGGTCCATATCATAATATTAAAGCTGAATGTATTTGTTTAAGACAAGTAAGAACATTGGGGTACAAAATATCTATCATTTTTGTTAACACCTAATGAGTTTACCGCCCTTCATTTTTTTTCAAGTTAAAAAGGACTACTTTTTGAACCTTTTGTGTTGAGTTTTCTTGTCATCCAAATAGCCCATAAAAATATATTAACTTCAATTTTCAAATTACCTTTTTGCTTTGAAAAAAATGTTAATACAAAAAAGGTGGAAAATTATGTGCAATCTTGTAGAGAAAAATTTTAATTTCATGGAGTCCCATGTTTGGAAAAATATAAACACAAAGGCACAAAAGTTGCAATTCATGTTGAGGTTGATGTGCACAAAACTTGATTTTCTCATTGATTTGAATGTCCATTGTTAAGGTATATCATGGGATTTGCAAAAAGTATGAGGGGACTATTGAGTGATATCATCTTGTCCATAGCACAATTGAACATCAAACAACATGAAAAGCCTTTGAAGGTGTTATGCTCAATAGATATGGCACATTTGATAATGTTGGATCTTTTGTCAAAAATTTGAAAAACAAATCATTGTATTTTGAGTCTGTTTATTTTTTCACGAATCATTGTTTTTTTCCCCAATTTCATGATGTAGTCAAGGTGATGATCATTCACAAGCTAGCTACTTTTAACACATGTACATGAAATAATTGTCATGGTCTCATCTATTACAATGCAAAAATATACATAATTTAGGTCTTGGGGGAGATCATTTCCATTTTATTTCAAATGGTTTGTAAAAGATTATAAGGTGCAACTTATTTGAATTAAAAAAAATTACTTAAATATAAATAAGGTGCTTATAATTCATTATGAAAATATACTTAAAATATATCATTATTTCATAGCATATTAAAAAATATTTTTATATTTAAAAGTGCTTCCTAAAATGTAGGAGGAGTGATGTCCCCAAGATTTGGGTTAATTGAATTGTTTTCATTTTGTAGGAGGGTAGGGTTTCAGAGGGATGAACCAATTTCTTGCAATTGCTCCTTGTATTAATAGAGAGGGTTTTAGGTGCATTTGAACATACTAACCATGAGTAAAAACCAAATGTAATAATAATAATAAATCAAAAGATAATCTTTCATGAGTAAAACCAAATTTACTAGTAATAAAAAGTTGCAAATAATCTTCCAAAACATGGCACCATGTGTGTCGATGACTATTTGTGGTCATCTTGAATCCTAATTGACAATGGTGCAAAATCCACTATCTTTATCTTTGAGAATGTTCTTTGTTCAAATTTTAAAAATGAAGATAAAATTCTTTCTCCTTTTCTCCCGTAGTTTGAAATAGGTGATTTTAGCATAGATATCCCTCACACATGTGTATGAGACAACCCAATTATTTCAAGTTAATGTCTATCGATAAAATGAAACTTGACTTTCACTGAAACCCAACAAATATATGTCTCACAACTTGATCACATGCACATTAAATGAGTTCTGAACTGTTTGAACATACCATTAAAAACAAGTTGAGTTTCACGTCCACATTACCATAACCAAGGCACATAGTTCCAATGTTTCTCATGATTTTGGTCGAACTTGTCATAAAAAGGGCATAAACCATCACTTACATGTGATGACACTTGTTTGACAAATATTTGGTGCTAAAACATTGATATATTAAAAGTAATGAATACAACAAATTAAAATTACACAAGATAAAAAATTAGAGGATGATTTACATTCTTCAAGGTCGCACGCAACTTGTTCATCAAACTCTTGACCACTTAGTCCCTTATGACAAAGTTAGATTTCAACTCCAATAAGCTACTAATCTGCAAACCCATTGGAAAACAACAAAAAACACCAAGTGAATTAATTTACCTTATATGTAGTTGCATCAATTGTCTTCCTTCAATATATTGTTTTTTTTTCTTGGAGTTTTGGATCAACTCCAAAGTCAGATAATCTTCAATTGGTTACACTCTAAACATGGTAACCCAAATGGTTTTTGGAAGGATCTGAAGGATTGTTTTGTGGTTACCATGTTTAGGGTGTAATGGTTGTTGGTGAAACCAACCAAGGGCTGAAAGAAACTTAAGGAGAAAGTGTTCAGACAGACATGAGGAAGAGTGTCAAACTTTGAAACTATGTTTACACCAAGTTGGGATGCACACACAAGTAATGAGTTATTTAACTTTGTTGGTGACTTTGAATTACTTACCCAGAAAAAATGGTGCCAATTAGTGTTGATTGGCTATCTATAATCAAGTCTCCAACATGGAGATCTCTTCTGTCTTGCACTAATCTCAACCTACAATATTGGAGTTAGCTGTAAAGTCACCCTGTCTTTGGGCCCTAGTTTGACCCTCTAAACTCTAAACCCTTCTTCATCCCTAATGTGAGTGAGTGTCTGTAAAGTGAGTGAAATCGGGTACCATTTCATGAAAGTGGGCATCAGTTCAGAATATTCGTAGGATGTTATTCCGACATTGCTTCATTCAACAAAGAATATATGATCAGAGGTCAAGGTGTAGGTAAGATAAATCCAAAATTGGGGGCTAAAACTCCCTTGAGGACCAATTTAGTGAGAAAACTAGTGTGGTCTCCTGTGTACTGTTTTCATCCTGACTTCTCGTTTGGTCCCCAATTTCAGTGAAACTGGGGAACAGTAGCTGTGTAGCTTGGGCAGTTTACAGATAACTCTAATGAGCTTAATATTTTTGCTTGTGGTGCACTCTCTTTTCTTCATTGGGTTGAGGGGAAGTGAGAGTTAAGAACTAAAAGAAACTTAACTGATTTGTACATTCTCTTTGCATTGACAACAATATTGTAGACAAGGTAGCTAGCCATCTACCTAGTTGAGGCACTCAACCAGGTTGATGACCTCCAACAGTCTGTAGTCAGGCAAAAAGTGACTAATACTGTACATAGTTGAGGGATGTTGCTTCCAGTCTTTAGCTAATATATGAGCTACTGACCTACCCTCTTGTCGGAGGTCAATAGGAACAGCCAGGCTACCAACACGTATAGCTGCACTTCTCAGAGTCACTAAATGAATGCCATTTGAGCAAACTCAGAGCCAATAAATGAATGTCATGTCAGCAAACTTTTTCTCAAAAGCTCTTCTATAGAACTGTAGCAATCCTCTTCAATTGTAGCAATCTTCCTCCTCCTGTGCAGAAAAAAATGTTTGAACAAAAGTGACATTGCCAAGCACATGATCCACCTGCAACTCCCCTATGACAGGTTCAAAAGTCTTGCAGACACCAGGGAAAAACAGGACTGCACAAGCACATCTGCAGTTGGCACTGACATTATTGCAGCAAACTGTGCAATCAGTTAGTAGAAAAATCTTTTTATATTAGTCCAAAACTGATCTCACTTTGTGGCCTTGTTGTCTCAGTCTGTCCAAGAGTAACCAGACATACATCACAGCTAAACAAAAGGTACTACTATGGTGTGGGTTTGGTTTGCACAAAACTAATAGGTGCTCAAGGGTAGACAGGTAAGATGGATCCTTGTAGATGGGTTAAAATTCCAGAAAAGAAACAACTCTGGAGGACTAAAACCCTACCACAAAACCTGTTGCAACAAGCTACAAATCTGGCTACAAATGCCCACAGAAATAAGAGCTACAAATCTCAGCATTTTTTTGTGCCCACTATACTCCTGGCATCTTCTACTGCTCTCAGCTGTGTCTTCGCTTGTGGGATGGTGACGTAGACCGTGACCTCCTGTGCCTGTGTCCCAAACCCAGAAATTATTACCCACATTGAAGTGGTCAGTTTGCAGAATCCACAGGTTCGTATATTGTATGACAATGTTTTCTTTGCATGCTGCTTTAGGCAGATGGGTGATGCTAAGACAGTGATTAGTCCACTCAAGGTTCCCTCTAGTGCCAATAAGAACCCGCAATGCAGAACTTACCAACTGATACTGCACATGAGAGAAGATTCAGTAACTAAAGGTTATGTCAAAACATGGGTAATACAACATAGCAAGCAATCCTACACAAGGAAACCTGATGCATCAGGAACACATATTAACATCGAAGAAACAATAAATGCTGGAAAAGGGTGCAAGAAAGTGAGTGGCGCATCGTACCTATCCTTCTCACGAGAAGGAGAAGGGGAATGCCTGCGAGGAGATTGCATGTTATGTGGCACTGAGCGTGAATGAGAGCGCGAGGTTCGTCTAGTAATAAACACGTCATCATCATGCCTTGTCATGTAAGTCACATCAACAAAATACTCTCCCTTCCCCTATCTCACAGTTGAACCCTCATCATTAAGATATTTTTTCTTTGGCTGGAGCCATGACAGCTGCACAACATAAACTTGGAACCACAAGTTTTGCAGTTACACTAGTTCTAGACATTTGTTATGGTGACTGTTATGACTTGCGGGCTTTAATCATTAGTACAAAGCCGCAGCCTGCCAGCACTAAGATTTTCAGCTTCCACCAGTGTCATCCTGATGGAGTTGTTGCCACACTGATTCAATGGGGCTGGTAAGGTTCTGGCACACTAGATCCATACCTGCAGAAAGAAGCTTCATGGTTCTACAGAGTTGTAGTGAGGATCTAAGAAAGACAAGTGCAATGCCCATAAGAGTGGTAGCAAAAGTGGTAGCTTGGTTAGTTCATGTTGTAAACCAAAGCTGATGTACAGTTATGCAAGGAAGCACAAGCATCCTGTCTTGTGTCATGGAACTCCACAGAAGGAAGTCCAGCATGCCATGGCAAACCTGGACCAACCTTGCCATGGAACTATTTTGACTAAGAGCCAAATTGAGGCCACATACAAAATTAGGACCCAATGAACTGGTTTCTTTACTGGAAGAACCAGCAACTTGTTTCTAGAACCATAACAGATTCATTAAGTCAGCTGGATAATGGTACAGAGGACTTAAAAGTGTGACAACTGGGTAAGATTAGTGATCTTGAATCCAATGCAGCATTCCACACTGCAAGTATGAAACTAACATATTATTCTTGGAGAGTTCAGAGAGGGCCAGGTAATTGTAACACACCTTTGTCTGGATCTCACCGGACGTGGGGAGATACTTGAGCGCCTGGATCCTCGTCCTGACTGTTGCCTCCTGCAAAACAAGGAAAGGCAGAACCTGATTAAATACAGAAGACTTTTCCATGGTTCACAGAAAGAATGGTCAGAAGATCCGACTAAACAACCCATTCAAGTTACCTTGAGACAAACAGGGCAGCATTGCACAATTACAGCTTACCCTCTCTGTGGACTCCTGGTCTTCACAGGACTTGGACTGCTGCTATGGCTCCTAGATGTACTTCTGCTGTTGCTTTGATCTTGACTACTTGATGAAGGTGATCGTCTCCTACGGCTTCTCTTAGTCTCTCGCATCTCTTTGTGTTTTTCTTCAGTCCTCCGTTTGTATTTGTCACTGTCTGACTTCCGATGATCCCTATCAATACCATGCCCTCGTGATTGCCTTACCTTCTCGATATCTTTACTCTTTCGATCTGACTTTTCCTTGGTTGTTGCTTTCTCATTTTCTCTCACTCGTTCCTTGTTCCTAGCCTTGTCTTTCTCCCGCTTCTTCTGGTTCTTATGGTCCAGATCAACATCACCCTCTATCTCTCGTACTTTCCTCTGAACCTCCGAGTGCTCCCGAGGAGCATTCTCTCCCTTCTTGCCTTCATGTTTGCTTTTGTTGCCACCAACGTTGGCACTGTCTACCTCCCCTTTCCTTGAAACTCCTTTTGTTTGGCCCTCCTTGCTGGCTCCAGTCAGTTGCTGATTCTCAACATCCACTTTCCTCAGCTCTTCACCCAGTAAATCATTAGGGACTTGGCAATGAGTAGATTTGTTTATTCGCATAGCTTCAACTGTAGTTGGTACATCCCACTCTAGAACTTCATCAGACTTGTTCGACACAGTATTGTGAGACTCCCTCTTCAGTTCTGTGCTCCTGCTCTCTGCAACTCCAGTTTTACTCTGTCCATCCTGTGCAGAGCCATCCCTTGCACCAAATTCATTGCCTCCTTGTTCCTCTGAGTGCACATTCTGTTTGAGGACCCTTCTTGAATCATTACTACTCCGTCTACTCTCTTCTTTTGACTTCCTTTCCTGTGCTAGGTCCTTCCACTGTCCTGACTGTTTCTCTTGCTCTGTTTCCAACATGTTTGACCTTCCTGCCCCTCTTGCCCTCTCAACCCCAGCATTCTGAAGGTCAAATGTCTCCCTCTCTCCTGTTTTACTGCCAGATTTGTTGGGCTCATATTCATCATTCTCATTTGTCTGCTGGCTGCTACGCCCCCCATCTTCATCATCTGAAGCATAATTTGCAAGGCCAAGTACATTCACAGAAGGAACACCTGAGCTCAAGCTCTCACTGTCATCATCACTTCCACCTTGGGTCTGCCAAGGTCCCACCAGTACCCTAGTTGTCAATGCAGAGGGCGCAGCAGTTGCTACAGGGGAAGGAGATGACGATTTGTGATGTACTTCACCCACCACTGTTGCTTCAGCTGATGTCAACTTTTCACCTGGCTCTGCATGTGCAAGTGAGGTTGATGGAACAGATCATATGTATGAGATTGCAGAGAAAAACTCCCCAACAACACTTTCAAGATAACATGACAACAAAAGGTGCAGGAAAAACCTTATGAGTGGTGCAAGTCAGACCATCATGATCAGAAGAACAGCAGAGATGAGCTGCTATGACTACCCACTGACTTCATTAGCACCCAACGGTGGGTGTTGAATGCAACAGACAAAAGGTACCTATGACTAACAGAGAACATCGCAAGGTATTGTTCACTTAAAAGCATGGATTCTTTTCAAAGAAAGGTTCAAAGAAAGGTGAGAGAGGTTCCAGCCAGACCTTCCAATGCCTGCTGTTCATCCTCATCCATTACTTCTTGGGCAATCTCATCAAATAAGTCATCAGTGACCTGTGATGCACCATAGACAATAGCTGAATTAAGACTCCAAACTCATCTGCACCAAGTGCTTTCACAAAAAAGCATACTACAATATGCCCACTATCATATGCCCAGCATCCATTGCTCATTAGCATGTAGTTTCTGTTCTAGAGCATTTTGCCCTACAGAGAGTTTCAATGGGTTAGATGTCACTGGAATTTCTACCTTCATTAGAACTTCAGTGAGCACTCGCTTGATCTCTTGAATCATTGATGCAGTCCTTGTCACCTCCTCATCATCCTACACCCCATCACTTGTCCAAAGCATCACCTCAAAGACTTGAAATGGTTTATGCTGGATCCCTGTCCACAATACTTGCACATGCAGACATTATGGAGGTCCTGGAAGGAATTTCTTTACTCACCTCATCATCTTCGGTATCGCTCAATTTTGGTGCATCACTTCTTGATCTTCCCGGAAACCCAAGCTCATCATCTCTTGTGGAAACTCCTACATCATCTCCATTGGCACGAACAGTCTCTTCAGACACGGTAGCTGAGCCAAGTGCAGCAGCAGCTGACTTTTTCTTCAACAACTCCTCCTTCAGCCATGAAGGTACTGATGCCTGTACACAACCATAGATCTGAACTTACCCTGGATCTTAAAGCAAGGGGCATACATGATACACAAGAAAGATATCTTTAGAAGTACCCAGATCTCTTCCATTCTTACAATTTACACCAATCTGAATAGAACTGAGACATGAACTGCTAATAAGCATATAAAGATTTCACATGTGCTCACATAACAGCAGCATATCAGAAAGTAAGAAAAACAGAGGAAACCTAACCATAAGGCACAGAGAAACAAAACCAAAAACTGAGGAGTGGTCATACACATGTTCAGAGACCTTCAACAGCAACATGTACAGCATTGATCCACTACCATTTTGTCCCCATTCCCCACTGAGGTCAATATCAAAACATGGAACAGAATGTTCAGACCTTCTTCACTCGCTCTGAGCCACTCACGTTGCCGTTGCCATTATACATGAACATAGAGAAGTCCATCCCTCCAGGAGGCCCAAGACCTGGATTTCCACCAAATCCACCAAGAGGAGGAGGCCCCCCTGACCAGAGACCTGGTCCATGAGGAGGTTGACCAAACACGTTTTGATTTTGAGAATGCTGCTGAGCATGCTGATGATGGCCATGGTGCAGGGCATCAAACTCAAACTGTTCATTGTCCACAACATAAGAAAGTCAGGAGCAGAAAAAACAAAGCCACTCAACAGACAGTGAATGAGTTCTTGAAAACTCCAGACATCGTGGTTTGCAAGATCTAGTTGGCAGTGGTATTTAAGATCTAGACAGTGAGCTCTGCAAATCAACTCCATCTCATGTCAACCAAACTGACCTACTTATTGGTCCACTGTTGAGGCAAATTCTAGAGATGTACATATGCATGAAGCTACAACTCAAAATACAACCTTAACACAAGCATATGTATTAGCTTTTCTGCTGTTCTCTGAGCACACCTGGGGGGGTCCTTGTCCATTGCCACCAAGGTGGCCTGGTGCCATGTTGGGTGGTGGAAATGGCATGCTAGGTCCACCAGGAGGGGGCCAGCCTTGTGAAGATGGAATTGCACCAGCCATGCCAGGTCCCTCCATGCCCATGTTTGAAATAAATGGTGGTGGTTGCTGCAGGGGATACTCTTGAAAGGGAGGCTGCTGGTATTCAAACTGTTGATGCTGGTGGAATTGATACAAAGGTGGAATGGATGAGTCCCCAAATCCAAATGTTGGAGGTGGTGGCATGTGTGATTGGGACTGTGGTTGCTGGTGAAGTGGTGACAACTCTGGGGCTTGGATTGATGGTTGAGGGGGCAGGTGTACAAGGGGAGGAGGTGGGGGTGGACATGGCAACTGCTGTTGTTCTGTACCTGGCGGCCCTGTATACATATGAAAACCTCAAGTCCCTTTGAAATTCCTTAACTGAAACACAGCAAACTTTTCTTTGCACCAACTCAAGAATCATTCATACCAAGCACACACTACAAAGAAGGATTGAGGTTAGTTACTTATCTTACAACCTTGGCCAACACCATGGACAAGGAGAGGGAAGAAACACACTCAGCCTACCTGTGGAGGAAGAATCCTGATCATGATGTGATGAAATATCTTGTGAATAGCTGCTAGAAACAACCTGTGCAAGACTTTGAGGGAGTGTGGTCGATGTCGTTGGAACTGCAGTTGGCCCAAAGCTTGCGGTTGAGCTGGGTCCTTCCTCCCTAAAAAGTGAGGGTGTTTCCTGTTGGAACTGGGGTGGTGCCTCTTGATGATAGCTGTGCGATACCGTACGTCCAAAGTTGTGAGGTGTATCATGGCCATAATACCCTGATGGGCCAGTCTCCTGCAGGGATGGTTGGTATGAAAATTGCTGCTGCAACTCAAGCTGCTGAGGAGGAGGATGTGGTGGCTGTTGTGAATAGTCCATATATGGTTGATCTGCAACCAGATTCGACTGTTCCTGTGTTTGTAACTGGGCTTGCTGATGAGCTTCTTGTGCTGCTTTGGTAGCAGCCCAAGCTCTTGCTTTTGCTTCCCAGTCTTCCTCTTGTGCAGGAGCAACATTACTATGACCTAAACAAATTTCTGAATCAGAGTTGCAAACAACTTCAAGGAACAAAACCCCAGCTCTAATAAAACCAACAGAAAATGCAACAAATCAAGAACAAATCAAGGAACAACTGCATGATATATGATTATTGTATTCAAACCCGATCTAGATTAGGGTTGAAAGGAGAGAAAGATACCAGGATATGATTCCTGCTGCTGACTCCATCCATTACTTGCCACCCATCCCTGCCCACGATACAAACATGAAATCAACCTCAACAGATGCATTAGGTTAAGAATTACACACTCAAAACATAGCACAAGGCCTTGGACTGACACAAATACACACAGAGAGCCATCCAAAGGTGCCTATACTCATCTAGACAATTTTTTGCATGTGAAATAGCTGCTACAACAACAAGGAGTCCTTGAGGCCTTGTTGGTGCAATATCAGTATCTTTGGCCTAAGATTCTGGAAAACATCATGCATAGGAGGGTTGCAAAATGAACCACTTCTGGAGGACTCATCTGTGCACACAATCTATCAGGTATTGGCTAAGTGTACAACATTGCTGAGAACTCAGATGTTGAGGAAAAAGAACAAGAAAAATAGCCCATGTACCCAAATTTATAGTCAAATCCTGTTATGTTTTCAAAGCATGAATGTCGAGGGTAGGTGGTGGTTTTCATGAGACATGAGAGATTTGCAATGGAAAATTGCCATCCCTCCCTCCTATTAGTACTACTACTCCTCCCTTCTGGCAAGGTTTTGCACTTTGCAATTGGAGATTCAACAGCACATTCAATCCAGCACAAAAACGCCTGCAAGCATCTTTGTCCTATCACCAAAACTGCAAGAAGAAGAAGAAGAAGAAGAAGCGAGGGTTGCACACTTACGTGCTCTTGCTGTTGTTGCGGAGGCAAGGGAAGAGGAGGCGGCGGTTGTTGTTGGTGTTGTTGATAAGGATTAGGAGGATGGGGATAGTAAGCATACTGCTGCTGGGCGTAGTAATCGGGTTGCGCGTCGTAAGGCATGTTGGGAGGCGGCTGCTGTTGCTGTTGCTGCCACTGCATCATCATCGGCGCATTGAATTGCTGCGGTGATGACGGAATTGAGAAGCGCGGGGGAGGAGGCGGCGGAGCTCCTCCTCCATGCGGCTGTTGCTGTTGCGGCAGCTCCATCGCTCCTGTTCTGTAAAGACCAGCACTGGCATCGTTGTCCATAGCTGCTGCTGCTGTCAGTAGTAGGCTTGGTCACAAGCAGCTCGTCATCGTCATCTTCAGGAATGCAATAGTAGTAACGAGAGGAAAGCGCTCGCAAAAGAACACGTTTGAAGACTCTCCTCACCAGCAACTTCCTTCCGCTCGTCTTCTTCTTCTTCTTCCCGGCGAACCCTAATCAGGTTGCAACCGACGACCGCGCAAATCCTAAGGTAAAAAGCTTGTTCACGGGTCTGCCTTGCTTGGCTCACCAGTTATAAGAGATGCTGCTGCGTTTCCCTTTGAGGTAGAACAACGGTCCTCTTCTGAGCTTACCAAAGGCAGGATGAGACAGAAGAGATGGAGCTTATCATCAAACCCTAACCCTGTTTGTCAAGCTCATCCTGCTGCAATGCTGCTCCAAACCCCCATATCTCCACAGGTAAATATTACCCAAACAAAATTCAGTTGCGAGGAAGAGCTCCCCCACGACATATATGTCTCTGGGTGAGGAGGGGATAGTGCAACCTCTGGAACGCAATGTTGTTCCTAGACTGACTGCATCCGAATGAGGGATTTAGGGTTTGAATGACATTGTACTGTTGTTATCATCAGTATTACAAGAAGAATAAAATACTTCCAAGGGAGTGGGAGAGATCACCTCAGGAGGACTACAAATGAAGGGATTTGAGACTTCAAGGGATGGGAGGTGATCAGCTGCGGATTTACACGAGAAGAATGAGACTTTAAGGGAAGTCTGAAGATCGCGTAATGTGGTACTACTCTCTGCTGATTGGGTATGTATGTCAATTGGATGGATTTCTACTTTGCCCCAAAGTTTGCCAGCAATGTAAGCAGGCTTTTGATTGCTTCTCTTGCTATGTTTTTTTTTATGTCTTGCCAACATTATGGGCCTGTGCTGCCAGGGTAGAAAGTGATTCAATATCGATCCATCCTCCTACTCGTGGACCCTTTGGAACCCATGTAAGGTTTTTTGGATTTTTGTTGTCTCTCAGGGGTGGATTTAGTATGTATGTCACTTTCCCCTGTTTTGCAACTCAAATAGGTATGTATGTTGGAGACAACAACATTCTCAAGATTAAGATTCGTCTTGTTTTGTGTAGTTCTGTTTTTCAGTTTCTCATCTGATGTACAGGATGCCCCTGCTGCAATTGTGGAGGAGTTGCACTCTGATGTACAGATAGTTGGGTGTTCAGGGGGCATCAGTGGCTAAGGATCTTAGTCTTTTAGATAGTATGCTCTGCAGGGATCCTTTGTGTAGGGTTTTCAAGGGTGAGACCTTTACTGAAATAAGGGTGTGTGAGGTGAGAGCTGAGCACAAGCCTGACTGATTTTGGTAATGCTCTTGCCTGTTTGCTTTACATGAGTGACATAAAAACCAATGCAACCTTCAGAACAGGGGGCTTTAAGTTTTTCATAAAGCCCACTGTGAAAACTGATTGCCCACTTGTGGGGCAGAGGAATAATTTACGCACTATAACATGCCCCCTCCAGTCACACTACAAATATTCTAGGAGGTTTTTATGCTGTAAGAGAAGTTGTCAGAACAGTATCAATGATCAGAATCCCTTGATGTTGACACAGACTGATTATGGAAACAGGTTATCCTTTAAGACTCGAGCTGATTTTGACTTCAATGGTATTGTTGAGGATTAGCATGATTTTGACATGGTTCCATCTGGAAAGGGGCAAAACATAAGAGTGTTCAGTCTGCTCACAAGTCTTTCAGGTGACTTCAGCGGGAGTGTACATAAAACTGCAAAGCATTTGCTAACATTAACTATAAAAGGACATTATGAATTCTCCTTTGTATTGCTTGCTGGCATTGTTTAAACTAGTCCATCAAAAGGAACAAGACTTGGAGGATATTATGAGTTCAGTTTGTATTGTCATGAATATGTTGCCATCTAGAAGTGTCTGTTCTGGCAGTGGTGTACTTGCAACTTGCTGGAGGACCATCATTGTTGTCTGAGAAGAGAGGGTGCTGAATTTATTCATGCTACATAAAACTCAATTACATGGATGCATATGGAGCCTTCATGGTTTATTTTATTTATTTTTTCCTCTGTGGTCCAAAGGCAGGTCAGCTGGTTCTCTTTTGTAGTTGTGTGATGAATAGCACCAAGTACTAGAGTAGTAACAATGGAGGCTATGATTTGTGGTGCAGTTGAAGGTAACTAGCATAGGTGGCTAACCTGGGCACAATGAGCATCATTGATGGACTGATGGCTTTTAAGAAGAGGGAAAATTGTGTGCTAGATGGATTACCACAAAAACGAAAAATGTGTGAGATCTCAACTTGGGCTGTACAGTGTGCAAGGTCAGCTTCTCAGCTTACATGAAATGCTCTTCTTAATTTGCTTGCAAAGCCTATACTAGGTTGTCAAATTGCAACCAAGTAGTTTGAGAGTGAAATCTCTGGAAGTAGATTGGAATATTCTCACTTTAAGTTGGAGGATACCATTTTTTTAGAAGGAAAGGGTATCAGTTTCATGTGCTGCTGGACAAGGACCCAGGCTGGTTCAGTTAGTAATAAGCAGCAGGTGAACAAATACCTGGTCTTGTTTTTTGGTGTGGTTCTTGCTGTTTGCTCTCTCTCTCTCTCTCTCTCTCTCTCTCTCTGTCTGTCTCTGTCTCTCTGTCTCTCCCCCTTTCCTGCAGAGATGGTCATTGGCTGTCATTTTGAAGGCCCACGAATTGTTTTTGTTTGTGCAGTTGACCTTTGCCTGCTGTTGTTACTGCTGGACTTGTGACAGAAAGTTAGTGTTTGACATCAACCTCGACCAGTGCTGGGAACTCAGTGAGGATGTTACGGTAGGTGGTCAATTCCACATAGATTTTCCATTGAAGGTATCTGATCATGTGTTGCTGTTGCTTGTGGAAGGTGTCTGAACATGTGTTGAGAGTGCTGTTGAAGGTCTCTAAACACATGCTGCTGTTGCTTGAACCACTCCTCAGTTTTTGGTTTGGTTTTTTTGTTTTCTCTGTTCTTTAGGATTTTATTTTTTGCATACTTCCTGGTAATTCTGTTGTTATTGTCATCAAATCTGAGAGCTCTATAACTAGATTGCTGGTTCATCTGTCCATTGTATTCACGTTTTTACTCAAGACTGTAAGTGTGGAGTTGGTTCTCAGTACTTGTGAAGATAAAGTGATGACCCTTGTAATATACCTCTTGTTCTTGTGGTGCTTGAGAAAACTCTTCTTGTGACTTTTCAATAGGATGACTCATGGTCCATTTTGCTGGTTTATCTATGTATTATATGGAAGGTACTTTGTTTGTTTTGTTTTTCAAGGTGAGATCTCCCAAACAATGTTGCCTCCCTCTGTGCTCTTGGTACGATTGGAAAGCCCTCAATGAGTAGGATTTTATGAAGGCAATTTCATATTTTTTACACTTTTTTAAGGTGTGGGAGATATTGGATTTTGAGTAGGTTTTCTCATAGGAAATTCAAATAAATTGGTTTTGGAAGGAAAAAGTTGGGTTACAAGTTTACACTTTGGCAAACAGTACATGCCACACTAGTAGTTTTGAAATCACAGTTTTGAGATCATATTTAGAGCTAGACTGGTTTTCTGGGAGGTTACACCCACTTTACATTAGGAGTCAAGGCCAAGCTTGAACTCAAATCAAGCATCTCTTTAGGTGCAATCAATGAAATCAGCCCCAAGGGCTTTACAGTAGGAGTAAGTCTGAAAAAGAAAACAATTTTTTTAATCTACCACTTCATGGCCCTGACTTGACCCAAGGCAGAAAAAGGATACTTATCAAGTTTGGAGGCCAATTTGCAGGCCAATTTGCAACCCTTAGGTCTAATGTTGCTGCAATAAAATATTGTTGTTTTGATGAAATCCACAATGTAGGATCAAAGGAAATCCTAAACCAAACCATAACTTCTTTTTTTTCATTTTGTTTTTCTTCATTTCCTCTCCTCTTGTTGAGCTTTTGTGCTTGGTTGTGAGTGATGGAAGGAGTTTTTATTTTTTTAATTTATTATATGACCATGCAACATGCAAGAATTACAAGAATTTTGTGTCTATGTTGGTCCCTACTTTTTAGCCTTATTGCTTTTACACATGAACTCATTACCCCCAAACAAGTAATAAAATATGTTTTAATTAATAACTTGGGGCCATACAACAAGTGAAGAAATGCTCAAATTTCCCATTATTGGCTCCGATTCCTAGTTTAAAGTGTTCCTTAGTTTCCAATTACCATTCATTATGATGCATGTAGATTCTTGAGTTATATCCAGATCAAGGGTAAGAATGTTTTGAAATTATTAGCAGATATGGATTTTGTGCTAGATCGATCATCTGGAGCCTCATCCAGGGAGTTTTTGTTTTCATTTTTGTCATGTAGCCAGCAACAAGAGGAATTATTAGCTGAATTTGGCTACAGGTCAGACAGGAAAGTAGAAAATTTTGAAGAATCCTGCCTTTTATTTTGACAATCTGCTAGAATCAGGTGACTCTGGCACATTTTTTTCACAAATATTCTTGGAATGAGTCCCATTGAATTATGTCTTTGGTCAGCAAGTCATGAGAATTCAGCAAAAATGAAATTCTGAGCTCATCAGGTATGATTTTAAGCACGAGGCAAATTTCTTTCAAAAAAAAGATGGAAACAAGATTGCCACGACTTTTTATTGGATGTTTGAACGTACATCCAAAACAAAGCTGCTGAGTCTCAGCACAAAATGCCTTTCACCTACCCCTTCATGGCAAAGTTTAAACTAGCAACATTTTATACTAGGAAATGTTCCATGAAGCTGTTTCTCCCAAAAAGGAAGACAATAACACCTGGTGAACATTCCTCAAACTTTGTCGGAGGGGGGCGGGGGTTATGAAATCTACCCCTTGTGGCAAGTTCAAAATTCAAAGCAACAACATTACATAATGGAAATGTGCCATGACTCTGTTTTCCAAAAACTAAAGGAACTCGGAGTTCATGAAGCACCGGTTCTGATATCTACAAGCTATGAAGCATATTGCACCCCCTAGTGGCACTACAATGCACTCTTTCCCATGTAATGCGCAGAAAACAAGACAACCGTGAAAAACAAACCCCAAACAAAGTCGTTATTATTATCCTCGAATTAGACTAGTCCTGTGCTCTCGATCTCCCAGGGCTCAAGCTGCCATAGTCGCTGACTTTACAATAAAGCTTTATGGTGTAGGATATATATACCGCCATAGCCGATCGACAAACTATGCCATACTAACAACCTCCACACAGCTACCTCCTCTGAATGAACAAAATATGTAAATGCAAATTATCCAATATGTATAATATGTGTAATATGTATGCAACAGATCTTGAAGAAGGTCCTATTGCTAGCGGTCTGTTGTTGTCGTTGTTTCTCTCAGACAGCAGCAAATTTTAAATTTGCAGTAGTATAGACCTTTTAAGGCAGGGGCCGCTGCTTTCATGCTTGACTTTGCCTTGGTTCCTTGACGACATCGAACTTGGAATCGGCTTCAACGATGGTGATGCTCTTGTTGTCCACACACTCGTCGGAGTTGACTACGAACTGTTTTCCTGCGACTGCGTCAACAACAGCTATGCAATATTCTTGGTAAGTTGCATTAGGGTCGACGGAAACTTCATGAACTCCTCCATCCTTTTGGATTGTCGCGATGTCCCTGAACGCACGATTGTTGCCCACTTTCAATTTCAGCGGCTTCGTTGTGCGGTTGATAATCTTTGTTGTAACCATATTTGCTAGCGTTGATGCTCACTTTTTTTGACTGTAGCTTTCTTCCACCTTCACACAAACACGAAGAAGATGTTCAGAAGAAGAAAAAGAAATCAGTCCTTTGGATTTTGGTATGGCTCATCTCAAGGTGCACCTCATTTCATGTTCTTCAGGTTTAAAGCACTAGTGACGTAATTCTGCAGCAAGAAATTAAGATATCGTTGAGTCATTAGGTTTAGAGACTCCAAGGCTTCAGCAGAAAAGAGTTCCTACACATAATAAATTCGCTCCTTCAGCCAAAACTATAATGATATAATAGAAATTGCAACAGAACTTTTTTTGTAACAAAGGCAATCAAACTTAGACATTAACAAGTAAAATTTAGGTAGAAGTGATCGCACCAAAACTATGAGGCTTGCGCGTGAGTCGAAGCGGTCGAGGACTACAGGAGCAGCAACACAATACTAGTTCCCTTCCAATTTCAGCACAAGCTTGTAAGAGAGATAGAAACTCAGTGATCATAACTGAAGGACATTTCCCTTTTATTGATTTTCGAGACTTTGCCTCGAAATATGAAGGAAGTTGCTCAAAACGGAATTAGGTGTCCAGTACTTGAGTGCTTCTTGGGGAGTGCCGCAGCGCATTTGTTGACCAACATCACCGAAACTACACAAATACGGCCCACTTTATACCAGTGTCCAGGGACCCACAAGCTCAGGGACCAATTTGAGGCAAATTGAACTTTAAATTGTACCCTTCTTCACATTTAAAAAAATTAAAATTCCTTAAGGTAAAATAAGTGTGTCTAAAGGTTTGGGGTTCAATTTGAGGTTTCAATATAAAAAAAGTGTGATTGGCATGTGAGAGGATTAGGTTAAAAAAATTAATAGTTTTTTAAATTCTTACTCTTATTACACACAATGGATAAGCATAGGCACAAGATTTCACAGTTGTCTTTTTTTTCTTTCTTGGTGCTCTTATTTAAAATGGGAACTAGTTTAGACATTTTTTGTAAATTGAAATTTCCTTTCATTTGTGAAAATTGACTATTAAATCTTTTACTTTCTACCCATCTTGTGATTTCGCCTTTATTTCGTGTATTTGAAAAGGTTGAAAATGCACTCCTTTTAACAACTATCTTATGAGGTCCATAAAATCAATAATGTCAATTTTTAAATTAGTCAAAAAATGAGGGAGCTACAACAATATCCTCTCAATTCATACCATGTCTTCCATTCTTGCAGAATTTGAGCAACAAAGATTAAAAAGAAATAGTGAACAAAAAAACAAAAAAATTAACAATCTTGGATTCTAACTTACACTTTGGTTCTTCAAACCATGAACTTTCATCTATATTTTATTTTATTTTTGGGTCCAGATCAATTGATTTTCCTTTAAAACGATGATGTGTAAGCTAAATCACAATTTGATTTGTTTTGGTCCTATATCCTTGTCTAAAAATTTTGAGACCAATTTGAAGCTCTTGATTGATAAGAATGTTTGATTTCATTGGACATAGCTCTTTGGATCCTTGTCTAAAGTGAGCTTAATTGTCTGTCCATTGTGATTTTCATTCGTATGAATTTGTTTATTGTTTATTATTTATAATTTTACGTTCATTTGGGACCAAAGAATCCATTAGATGAAATTTGAGACCAGAGAGTCCATTAGACGAAAGGTAAATCACGAAAAAAAATTATTTTTTTGGTATTTGTAGCTTGCCATAAACTTGGCCATGGTGACTCTGTTCATAGTCTGCATGAGCTCAGCAAGAGTGCTCATGTGGGTGAGGGGCAGGGCCGAACAAAAGAGTTCCTTAACTTTTTGTGTATTTGGATAGGCAAAGAGTAGGTGTTTGTCATCTCTACCTTCCCTAAGTCGTAGTCACAACAAAACTTCTCCAAGTATGGCACACCTTTCCACACACTTAACATTATCTTAAACTGTGTGTTTCACACCAAAATCGAGCCAAAGCTTTCCGCAAAATCAGAGTTCTGACTTTGTGAGTACATTTTATTAATTTGCTTCGTATCCTTCCCTCCAGCGAGAATCGGTGCTTTAACACAATAACCGATACGAGCACATTTTTCATGGTGATTGCTGTACCTCATCGCAGATTTCCAGGGCAGAGCCACATACCGAGCACCGGTGGAGATGCTCTACGCACGCTGGGGGTAGTTACCACGAAGCACTAAACAAATTAGGATGCATTTAAGTTGAAAGGTGGGTGAAGGTACCTACCTCTGACTCAGAGTTTTCTTTTTTCAAATTTGTGTGAGGTAGGTGGACTGGCAAATCCCCGGATCCTCCAGAACGGGACTAAGCCAAGTTTAGCTACACGTCAGAGAGCAAAGTATAATTTTTATGGAGCCCCGGCTACTATATTTTGGCGACATCCTAGGAGCTAAGGTCTAAATCTGGCGAATTGAGTTTTCTTTTCCTCGAAATATGGCGAGTTCATCCACTTTTTCCCAGAAGAAAACCTTTTTTAAGATTCACAGACCCTTCTTTTTTTCGTCGCCAAGTGGCGAATTTCGCCGAGGCTCTGAGTCGGCTATAAGTCGGCTACAGTCTCTGGGAGCCTTCCAGCGAGACGCCCGTCAATTCTAGGAAACCCCATCCCGACGCCCGACAGTCATTAAGCGTGTGTTGCAACGCTGTAAAGGATCTGGCGGAAATTGCTTCAGTGCTTAAAGCGTGTCTAAATCTGATCTCTTTTGCAGATCTGACCTGGCCCGAAATTTCTTAGTTAGAGCAATGGGGGTGGGGGGGGAGCGGGGGGTGAACTTTTGCACTTTCAGCAACAAGTTTTTGTTTTCCCCCAAAATTTTCGTTTTTTAGTGTAAAGTCAAAAACATTGCTAAAATTTTGAAACTACAAAATTGAAAAAACAAAACCAGTTAAAGCATATCCACTGGTAGTATTATAATGACTTGCATAATAGAGTACCCTACTTTGATTGTCAGATTATTAATTCAAATTTTCCTTGATGATTTTTTTTTGGAAATTTCTCTTGATATGTCTGAAATTTCAGAATATTTTTTCCTTGACTTTAGTTAATGATGAAAAAATTCTGAAAATTTTAGTAAGTTATAATCAATTCAATATGTCAAAAGCTGAAAATGTAATATAACCCTTAAAAATAAGAACTACAAATTTCATCAGAGTTGGTTTAGGTGGGATGGGCTATTGTCATAGGTCAATTTGAAATTACAAATTTATTAGAAGTTGATTCCAAGTTCAGATTTTTTTTTAAAAATAAACATTTTACAAGTTGTAATGTTTCAAAATGTCCTTATGGATCCTAAGGTATTGAAAGAGAAATATATATATATATATATATATATATATATATATTCAATGTCTTTTGGAATTTTTGTGTCTTTTCAATTTTTTTAAAAAAATCTTTGTGTCTTTCCAATTTCATACACATGTTTAGATGTAATTTCATACAAATGTAAATGTGTGTTATTTTATTTGAATATGTTGAGATTATTTCAAGATATTAACATTTTTTTTTTAGATTAAATTAATTTTCAATAAAAAATTCTCCCGTAAATACCTAATTCAAGGATTTAATCATCACTTGCTTAGCTGATTTAATGTTTATCCACCTTAACTGTTTCCAAAATTTCAATGAATTAAAAGCAAGGGTGGCTGATTAAATCTCCCCATGGATGATGTTGTAGAGTTTGAATCTTATATATATCCAAAAATAATAAAGTTTCAAATGTAAACCCTTATTTCTTTTTTGTCATTTCATTGTCACTAATATTGTGTAAGAACGCAGAGCCAAAATGTATAATGCTATCCATCTCTATTTCAAACTCCATCACTAAATCACTTGTGCATCATTTCCATAATTTCATCATGTTCAAATAACTTAAATCCTTCAAATCTTGTTCATCCTCATAAGGGTAGAATAGCCCATCACCAATTAACGACTAATGAATGAAGATCAATTTAGCCAACTAAAACATTGGTTTTAATTTTGTTCTGTGTCGGCAACCACAATCAAAAGTTCACCCATGATTGAACATTCATCCATAAATCTATCAAGCAAAAATTTTAAATGGTTTGATGATATCTAGAGAATTTAGTGTTTGGCAATATGGTGTAGGATTACCACCACCTACTATGAAAAATTTCAAAGCCCATCAATGTGTGATTAAATTTGTACAACTTTCTCTTTGGTCATGGAGGTACAAGGCTACATTAAAAAGCAAGGAAATGATTGCAAATTTGAGGCTTTCAACGCATAATATTGTAATAAGTGCTTAGAAATGAAACACTTTATGTATAGAAAACAACATTTAGGAACACAAAATTGTACCCCTTGTCCTATTGTTCTTAAATAAATTGCCTAGTTTTGGGCTAGACACCAAAATCACAAATAGCTTAATTAAACCATTAACAATTAGCTTTGGATAGTAGGGAGCAAGAACCAAAGAAATGAATGCAAGATCTTCCCACCACAATTCATATGATTTCATTTCTCCCATCAAAAATTGCTTGATAAGAACCAAAAAAATTGTCACATAATTTGGAATTCCTATCATAATAAATTTTAATTTCAAGTATGTCACATCTAGCATCAAGTTCATAGTAAGAGTTGCAATCATTCTTAAAAAGATTACAAGTTGGGATCGATAAGAAAGTAAAACTAGATTTTATTGCAATTGAGGTCAAGAAGAAGGTAGATTAAACAATCCTTGCTATAATTGAGCTAAGGAGGGAGGTAGAAGAGACAATTTGTGTTGAAATTGAGGTCAAGGAGGAAGTAGAAAATTCTACTACATTTGGGATTAAATAGGAAGTAGAAGAGCTACAAGACTTAGGAATAGTGCCAAAGAAGGTAGATATAAGTGGTATACCAAAGTTAATGCAAGAATACACAAAAGAAATTCAAAATACAAATATTATTGTTGGGTTCACCAATTAGCAATCCTACAACTTTCATCTCATTCTATAAGTAACAAGGGTTGTAGGTTTCCTTTTCTTCCATCAAAACACACATTGATCAAATACATTCTCATTGCCTACACATAAAAAAATATGTCACATTAGATTGGAAAGACTTTGCTAAATTTTATGAACTATTTGTTTCTTGTGAAGAAACAAAAACATATGAATTTGATCATTATCCGAATTTGACACACTTTTTAATTTCTTGGTCATCATACAAGAAATATTAGTTTGTATGTCTTGTAAGACCTACCCAAACACCCCCAAATGCTTAGAAGTTGGGACTAGGAGGAATAAGGTTGAAATGAGTTGACCAATGTGAGAGGAGGCCTTGTAGTCCATACCACAATGTATGCGAGTTGGACCGTTTGCACATTACCCATTAACACATTTAAACGGGCCAAAAAAATGTCGAAATGGGGTTCCACGTCAAAGATACAAAAATCAAAGAAATTAGCAACACAAGATTAGCAATAATTTCAAGATGTCATAGCAGCCATACCAACAACACAAGATCAATAACCCCATCCTATTGCAACTAAAACAAATAAATTGCCTATTACATTTGGACAAGGCAAATGGACAAACCAACAACTAGAAGATGCCATGGATGCAATTAAATGGGGACACATTTGAGGAAGGTTAATAGGTATTAGAACATCCCTTTAACCTCACTCTCATATCACCTTAATGGGAGAACTAAAAGTTAAAAAATGACCTTTAAGGTGTGCTAATAGAAATAAAGGATGGAACAATGGTTAGTTAGGTTTTGACTATGTAAAAGGTTGACTTATTTATCACTTTGTAGCAACTAAAATTAAATGTAGTTAAAGTTACACAAACTAAACCCACATCTTTCCAAAATGGTGTTCTAGGAGGCAACTAGTGGTATTGGTTCAAAATACATCACCAAGAAATTAATATACATCTTGCAAAAGAACTGAAGTTTTTACAGCTAAAAGGTTAACAAGCACAACATGCCATACTTTTTACTAGAATCTAGAGAACACATACACACAACTACCCATGCCAAACCGCATTTGGAATTTAGACGAAATAGGAATTCAAGTAGGGTGACAATTTGGCTATCAAGTTTTGGTTAGGTAGGGCTCTCAAGAAGTTTATAGCACTATCCCTAAGTCTTGGGAATGGCTGATATTTAATTGTGTCATTAATGTAGTAGGGGTAGTGTTTCTTACCTTTCACTTTTTTGGAAGTTCAAGGATGTGATAAGACTACATAAAGTTATGCAAATTAGGATCATGCATGGCCATGCAAAAAAAAGTTTACATGATTGCATACCTTTTTAACCTATGGCTGGTTTTTTTTCTATAGATTTGGATTAAGGGGGATTTCTCAACAAAATTGTCACCTCTTGATTTTGGATGGTCAAGGGTGACATGTCACAATAAAAGCACTTCAACAAGCTACAAAATTTGCACTAGACATGGTCACCTTACCTTCTCACACTTCACATGCACTTTAGCCATTGGATGTGACCTATTTCAAACCATTTAAAAATGCATTTAGAAAGAAGCGAAATGCAACTATGGCAAAAAAACAACTTTTTTGAACCAAACAAAGTCATTATGGTAGAATGGGTGGACAAAGCTTTGCAACAATCTTTGAAAAAAAAAAAATCAAATTTAGGTTTAAGGTTTGTGGAATTTGGTCATTGAATTCTCCTAACATCGTTGGAAAGTTTAATTCAAATGAGGTGTTCATTGCAATAGGAGAAGAGGAAATTCATAGCATTTTGATACAACGAGTCAAACCAATGATATATAATGAGGATGAAGTTGAAGTTGCCATAGAGTTGTTGAATACTATAGGAACTTTCCAAGCAATACTTAGAGTTCCTCCCATTAGACCATAATGCCCTTCTTCATCCACACTTCGCAACTATGTAAAAATGCCATGCAACCTTAATACCACCTCGGCAAGCAACCTTCAATTAGTTGTAAACTTAGAGGATCCTCATTTTGAATAAAATGACCTAAGTGTTTCAAATCAAACCTAACAGATTCCTACGTTAGCAAATTTACTATTTTTGCCATGATTGCCAACAAAGATTCTTGGGAAAGAACCGTTAGTAGACTATTCTAATTCACATGTGGTGACATTGATTAATATTTAACAATGCTAAAACAAAAAGAAATGGACAAAATTAAGGAATTAAAAAAAAAAGTATTGTTTCAAGATCAAAATTGATATTATAAGTGGGTCCATTTATTTTTCAAATGTTACATGTGTTTGACATCCTTTGAAATAATAAAACAAAAAAATTCAAAGCGCTTACCCAACTACATGTATTAAAGAAATGTAGAATTGATAAGAAAATTTTGTTGGTTCTTAATGTTTTAATGTGATACCAGGTGTAGACATATTTCATACCATCAAAACATCAATCTAGCCTTGTTTGAGCTATTTGCAGTTGTTTGCAAAACAATCAAGCTCAGAAGAGGATCTTAACATTGCATCAGATTATATTAGCTATCCTCCTCATCCTATTTATTTCCACAAGGTAGAGATTTGAACTATGAGGATTATTGCTGATGGGAAAATGTTTCTTGCTCAAGGTTAGGTGGGGGGCAATGCCACATGGAGGAGTTGGAGTAGGGCTGAGGACTGGAGCATGTGGTGATGCTCTTCTGTGTTCTCAACAACATTTGTAAGATGTCACTGTTCCCACATGACCCACAATGACTTGCTCCATGAAATTGTTTGCTATAAGGAATTAAGTAATGGTGTGCATATCTGACACAAGGTCTTGGGTATGTTTCAGATCACTGGATATGAGAAACAATGTAGTGTATAAAGCTTTTGCTGGGAGGAAAAACAATTTGTATAGGAATCAGATAGGCATGTGAGCACAAGCAAATCATTCGTCCTGGTTGTGCCAGATTGTTCTCACAATGCTGGAGTTGAGCCATATGACTTTATATGTTATAAGAACAGGGAAAAGGGGGAGGTGGAGTGTGACAATGAGGGTTGAAGGATTTTGTAGCACACCTGATCTTCAAATTGGAGGGTAGTTTGGAAACTGAAACAAGACAAAAAGAAAAAGGAAAACAAGTTGGGAGTTAGAAGTTACAACAAGGGTTGACAATTGTTGTGGAATGGACAAAAGATTAGTGGAAATGCCATCTCTGGAACTCATAAAGTTTGTGGCTGTTTTTTGTGTGGAATTTCACATTGTTGCAAAACTTGGGACACTTTCTGTGGCAAATACATTTTAAAAAAAGAAATTGCAAAAGAATTCAAAAGAATCTGTAAACATCACCAGATTTTTGAACATGGTTCAAGTAGGTGGCAGGGTTTTTTTTCTCAATTTTGTGATTTTTGCTTGTGAAAAGTAATTAAAGCTCTAAAATTTGAGTTTTTTCATAATTGAGTTTTTTTTTGGAAAATTGTGTCAATTACACTTTGGACCAAGTTTTTTGAAGAGTTATATCTTTTGGAGCCTTGAAAAAGATTTTTTTTAGAATCTCTTAATAATATTTCCGTATTGAGATTTGTGTTTTAAGAAAAATATTTTTTCATAAGAACTTTGAAATTTAGTTCACTCAAATCATAATATAATGGGATGGGTAACCTTACAGGAGGTTTAATATATATATTTCGGTCAACAACACAAGCACCCATTGGTCTAATATGAAATGGATTAAGTGAAATGAGTGGAAAGGAAAAAAAAGGTGGAGTTGACAATTGATAAAGAATAGAAGACCATTTTGCCTTGAAATATGGAGTTCTTGGCATCAACACTAGGAACATCTCCAACGGTGCTCAGTATGTAACTCTGGATAGTAAAATTAAATGTCTAAGTTTAGCTGTTTTCTTTTTGGCAATCCCACCAATAAAACTGTAACTGGAACTGCATATAGGTGGGGGACTACTAATAACCACCTTGACCAATCATTATGATCGACCAATTAGAAATACTGAGCCGCACAGGTGCAATTTATTACACTCTCTTTGGGAGGTGCACAACTGTGTTGCGCCATTTACTAGCCACTGCAGGCTGCACGAATTTGGTGCAGAAAAACCAATTTCCTGAGCTAAACCGGAACATTTTGACTTTTTCGCAATAAATTGTAGTGTCTGGAGTCACATACTGAGCACCGTTGGAGATGCTCTAAGTCACTTCACACTATACTCAGATCTTTGGTGGGTGTGGGTTTCATAAGTCTGAATTCACCTCCTCAAGTAGTGCGGACATTACTAAAATATCAAATTCATGACTATTGATTTAACTATAATTTTCAAAAAAAAAAACGAGCTGAAATTCTTTCCAAATAATTTAGGGCCCATCCAATTTTGAAGTAGTTCTAATTCTTTTATATCACCATATTATTTTTAATTAAAACTAATATTTTCCACATGTTTCTTTCAAATTCAACCTAAAAGAAGTAGAGCTTTTGGGAAGAAGAAGAAAAAAGGACGAACTCTAGTTTAAAAACCAAAACCAATACTTGTTATACTCTTTATATATATATATATTAAATTTACAATGTTTGTCTGTCTGTTCGGACAATTTTCAGGCATTGCCCGGACCTTTGTTTTTTTGATGGGTTTTGTTTCTTGTGTCAATTAAACTGCCCGATTTTTT
>Ga0209611_10003003_pt1 | contig 29532 bp, 35 predicted proteins | sample S1TSphgellanicum_3_FD_187693 | JGI IMG/M metagenome (GOLD analysis project Ga0209611, IMG submission 187693) | Host-associated microbial communities from peat moss isolated from Minnesota, USA - S1T2_Fc - Sphagnum magellanicum MG (SPAdes) (version 2) | ecosystem: Host-associated > Plants > Peat...
TGCGATCAGGATTTATTTATTTTTGGTTTTCCTTTTCTCTTTGCGTGTGTGTGTGTGTGTGTGTGTGTGTCTCTCTCTCTCTCTCTCTCTGTGTCTCTGTGCGTCTCTCTCTGTTTGCTTCTTTCTCTTTGATGTGGTTTTCTTGCTCTTCCCTCAATTGCTCTTCCTCTTGAACTCTTGGAGCATACATTTTAGAGAGAGGTGCTCTTGTGAGAGTCCCTGAGAGAGGTTGTAGACGTGGTCGTTTTGCGGTTTTCTTTTATGCAAGAAAAGGTGTTGAGAAGCTTGGTAGGGAGACAGAGACTTGCTTTTCCTCGAGCCAAGAGGAGAGACAGCGACAGAGAGACAGAGAGAGAAGAACTAGAGCCGCGAATGTTGTGATTCAATGCATTGTATAACGGTTTTCGGGAAATTTGATATCGCAAAAGACGCGAGGAATTGCTATAAGGGAGACTTGAAGAAGCTCTTCCACTTCCGTACGAAAGTCGGAGGCGGTAGAAGAGTGCAACTGGTTTTGAAGAGATCGTCGTCCTTCCCGTTTCTCTCGGGGGGGAGAACCTGTGACGACGGTCGTAGTAACGGTTCTAGAGCTCACAGAAGAGGAGCAGGAGCAGCTGCTGCTCCTCTTCTTCTTCTTCGGGCCATCTCTGAGTCGTCGTCGTCGCATGGTGGTGAAGGATCTCCAATTCGTCGAGGAGGAGACGGGGAAGAACAAAAGGAGAAGAAGAAAGCAGCAGCAGTCCCCCCGCCGCCGACTTCTTCTTCTTCCGTTCTTCAGAAATCGGAACATTACTGGGCTTTAAGGATTCTCACAGAGGTAGCTCTGATATGGAGATCGCTACAGTACTCCTCGATCCGCTTCGACTACTGGCTTGCAAGCCTGCAAACAACAAATAGAGGCAAGTACATCCTCATAAACTCATCATCCAGAGAGCGTTCTGCTTCTGCTTCTTCTTCTTCTTTGCTGCAGACGAAAGCAGCAGCAGCAGCAGCTCGCGAAGAAGAAGCGCATGGAGTAGTCATAGCTGAGGTGAGAATCCGAAGCAACAGACAACAGAGATCTGGCAGAGAGCAACAGGAAAGATACTCAGAGTTTCGTGAATTGCAAGGGGAAGATGACAGTAGGTACAGCAGCAGCAGCAGCACCCATGGCAGATTGCAGGGTTCACTCTTCAAGAACCTCAAGAGAGCGATACCACAATTGGAGGAAAGAACTCAGGGTTTTGCGGTCTCTCAGTGGCTACATAGATTGAGCAAGACATATGGCACTCCCTTCATGGTTCTGGTGGTGCTGGGATACTGCACTCAAGGATTTCGGTGCTTCCCTTGGTTGGCTATGTCCTACTACTTCAAAGACACTCTGCAGGTGTGTGCAGGTTTTTCTATCTTTTCTCTGATTCTAAATCTACAAACTCTTTTGTAAGTATGGCTATGGTGGTTGAGGAATTGTTTGCAGGATTTTCATTTGGGTCATAGAGATTGTACTACCAAATTCTTGGTTTTTTCCTAAAGGGATGGATTTTCCAAGGATTTTAGTCTGTTTTGTCTGCTGTTTCTCAGAATGGGTTTCTTCTATCTGTGCCATGTTGGATCCATACTGTGACAATATGTTCATGCATGCTTGCTTGAGGAAGGAGCTCATTGTTGTTTATGGGTGGGCAGAACAGTCTTGCAAAAGTTTTCCTAATATTGACAGCTTCTGCCTCCTCTGTCTTGTCTTGTGCTCTTTGTCTTGTCTTGTGAGTTTGTGTGTCTGTGTATTTATTATGGTTGAATTGTGATCTGTTTTGTTCTTGGAGTACATGTAGCTGCAAGACCTTTGGATCTTTTGTATTTGATCAGGAAAAGATTCTGTCTGTACCTTACAGGTTGCCCCAGGCACCATGCAATTCCTGATATCAACAGCAACTCTTCCAATGGTGGCAAAGCCCATCTATGGCATCATATCAGATTCCATTTTCATTGGAGGATCTCATCGTGTTCCATACCTTGTTTTTGCTGGTAATGGTTTTGCAATCACTCAGGTTTTGCATTTTGTTATTCCTTGTGCGCTGGAGTGGCAGTTGAAAGCACCATGAGCTCTCAGATAATTGAAAAACATTGTGCCAAATGTTTGTTTTTTTTTTTTTTTTTTGCAGGAGCACTTCAGTTGCTTTCATGGGGTGCAATAGTGGTGCATCCAGGGGTGTCATCATCAATAGTTGCATTGACATTCATGCTCATGCTCAGCAATGTGGGAGGTGCCATTTCTGAAGTTATGAATGATGCCCTTGTGGCTGAAGCTGGAAAGAGGAAAAAAGGTGCTAAACAGGGTGAGTAAACTGATCTCTGAAGGTGGGCTATGGAATGGTCTTCTCACAATTTGGCTTGACTGATATAGTGTCATGTGGAAAGGCAGCAAATGATTTGGTCAAGTGGAAACAAATATTCCTTGTTTTGTATTCGATTGATGTATGTAGCAATCTCACTGGAAGTGTGAATTGCTGTTTTCTGAAGACATGACTCTGGTGTTATGACCAGGTGAGTTGCAGTCACTGGCATGGCTAGCGCTGGCATCCGGTGGGCTTGTGGGAAACTTGATGGGGGGTTATGCCCTACAAAGAATCGGGTTCAAAGCCATGTTTTGCCTATTCATGATGCTTGTGGGTGCACATCTGCTTGTGTGTGTTTCAGTCAAGGAGGGCTCTTTTGGTCTTAGGCATCCCAAAATTGAAAGAGATGACTTACCAGTAATTTTTGCAAAGCAACAAGAGCACGGATTATTGATTCACCAGAAGTCACAGAAACGAAGGATCTACTCAAGGACAGGCTATACTACACTAAGTCTGGATTCTACTGATCAAATGAATTTGCCACAGGGTGTGGGTCCCATATCAATGACTCTTCATAGATGGCATGGAAGAGTTATGGATATGTTCAAGACTTCCAGTAGCAGTGCGGAAGGAAAATCAATATTGTCAAGTATGCAGCAACAGATCTGGACACTTGGGAATTTGCTCCAGAACCCAGAAATCATCAGACCGCTCTTATGGTTTCTATCATCCTATGCAATTATCCCAAGCTTAGGAAGCTCCCTTTTCTTTTATCAAACTCAACATTTAGGTCTTGACGCTTCTGTTGTTGGGCTTGCAAGAGTAGTTGGGCAAATGGGCCTTATGGCAGGAAGCGTCATCTATAACAAAGCTCTTAAGGATGTACCCCTCCGTAAGATGTTTGCTTCTGCTCAAATCCTGCTTGCTCTTTGTATGTTGTCAGATATTCTTCTTGTGAATCGGGTCAACTTGTGGTTGGGTGTTCCGGACAAGTATTTTATTCTTGGAGCTTCGGCCTTTGTGGATGCGATTAGCCAGTTCAAGATCCTGCCCTTTCTGGTGTTGTTGGCAAGGCTTTGTCCTCCAGGCAACGAGGGCTCCCTTTTCTCATTTTTCATGTCAGCTCACTGTCTCGCTTGCACATTGAGCGCCTACTTTGGAGTAGGACTTGCTTCATACCTTCAAATCTCTGCAACCTCTTTCACTGGGCTCCCGCTTGGCATCTTCATTCAAGCTGTCTTTGCTGTGCTTCCTGTTATTTGGATTAACTTCATTCCGGAGGCAGAGACCTCCACAACAGATATGTTTACAAAAAGGTAAACCCTCGGTTTCTGCAACAGGGTTACTGGAGAAGAATGGCAATTTGGTGCACAATCAAGACCTTGGCAGTGTGCCTTTGCAAGCCAATTGTATTAGTGCTGAAAGTTGTACAAAATTGAAGAAGACTGGCAGTAGGAGGGCAAGTGTTGGTGAGCCCCACAAACATGATGAGATGGGAGGTTCTGCAACCTGGACAATTTAGTAAAAGCTGAATCATTTTATTCATTGTCAGATGACAAAACAGCCTAGCAGAACAAGATCATTAGTTTTACTAGCTGCAAGAGCCTGGTACCTGTAAATAGTCAGGGTTGCTAGTTATGGGAATTCTTCTGTAGTAAATGTAGCACCAGAATTTCAGCATGAGGATGGGACGTAGGTATGTATGTATATATATGTCTTATCTAAGTCTTGGTTGGGAGGGAGACCTTTGTATCATGGAGAGTGTCAATTAGGTTAGAATGTTTGTTTCCCTGCACCACCATTTCTGGCTGGGTAGGAATTTTTCTCAAGCAAGTAAGATCAGAGAGTGAGTTGGTTCATGTGACCCTGTGTCTCAAAGATAGCAATAGATCTTTGGGGCATGTAGTGGTGAAGGTCACAGTAGGACTAGTGGCTTCCTTGTGCTGTATTTTTGGGATTCAAGTTTGGAGTTCATATCACACACTCCAAACAAAGTGAATACAAATCTTTCAAAATTCCTTGTGTGCAATAGGAGAATACCAGGCATACGAGAGGGTTTGGAAAAGGGTGTATTAGAAATGTGTTACAAATGCTATACAAATAAGCCATCTGCAACCATAGAACCAGAGTGAATGAAGAAGAAGGGAAATGATTCTTGTAAGTACCGCAACCACAACCCGTCTTCTTCTTTCTTTGCTATTCATTCTTTTTGACCTTTGGTCTCAATTCTCTTTGCAAAAGGGTAATCGTTTGGGTTCTTATGATGGGCTGTGCATTCAACAAAGCTTTAAAGCTATCTAGTGTAAGGCAATGCTTATGAAGTTGTCGTCGTACCTAAATGAACTCTGATGAATTGGCATTTGGGATTATTATTTTTGATAAGTGTTTTGGCATGGAAGATAGAATGAAAGCTTTACATTTACAATTTACCTTTAAATGATTTTGGCTAAATATTAATACACATTTTGTCATTTATTTGTACATTAAAATAATAATGTCTTCACCTTTATAGAACTATTGCTTGTGGAAAATGATTGTAAATATTAGATTACATTCTTCACCATTGTAGGTGTTTTAAGAATAATAATTTATCTAATTTATTCCTCCTTTAAATTTTTATTTTTTTCACAATGTATAAACTATAGGTATAATGAATGAAAGTAAGAGCTAATACAAGTGGAGTCACAATATTTGCATATTTTAAAGAAATTATGATTATAAAAATTTCAAATTTAAGACTACATAAACTTGGATTACTCTAGAACCTTTTTTCCTAGCCATTGGGTTTTAGTGTTTTAGTATTTATGTTTTCTTTTTTTTTTCTAATTTTGTGATGTAGCAGAGGTGGCAATCATCCATAAGCTGATTTAGCCAAAATTGGCTATTTAAAAATTAAAAAATATTTAAAAAACATCCTTTTATAGTTTGGCTACGTATCTATTTCAACCATTTATAGAATTATGGCTAAACTCAAAGATACAATGGAAGAAAACACACAATCAAACAATTTGAAACAAATCATATCTAAAGCAATAACTTGCATTTGCCTAATTTTTATTTATTTATAATCATCTATCCTGATCAATGTTTTTTTGGACAATTTTTTTCATTTTCTCAGAAACAAATGGGAAATTTTTGGAAAATTGTGTTTTTTTCCTAGTGTAATTTTTTTTCTAATTTTATTAAAATTGTGGGGAAAATTTTCGCTAAATTTTTTATAACAAACAATTGAAAAGAAAAAATTCTTGATCATGATTTGAATAAAAATGCTAGAATTGACAAGCAATCAAAATGTATTATTTAGATTCTCTAATGCATTTAGATTTTCTTGATGACAAATTTGCTTTGTGTACCAATGAGGTATAAAGACAAGGATGGATGAAATTATATCCCTAACCTTTTTAGTTCATCTGATCACCCAAAAAAAATGGTGGAGGGAGTAATTTCATATGTTTTCATGAATTAGATTTTTCAATAAAAATATTTAAAGGAAGCTTATCATAGCTAATCAAGGTTTGAGAGATTGTCCTAAACCCTAAACACTTACTTACAATTTAAACATCACCTTAAAAAAATTGTGAAGAAAGTTCCTATGTCAACCATGTGAGTATGTTGGCACATGGGAGGTGTACAAACCAATCATAGATTTTAATTTTTGGAAAAAAAAAAAAACCCAAAACTTTGTGGGTATCTATTGATTGATTGATTTATTGATAAAAGAAAAATTCTGTGGGTTTGATATTCTATGCGGAAAAAACCAAAAATCTAAATTTTTTTTTTTGCCAAACATAAAAAAAAAAAAAAAATTAAATTTTTTTTTTTGCCAAAAAAAAAAAAAAAAAAAAAACATAGATTTTGGTTTTTTTCACAAAAATCTAAATTTATGTTTGGCAAAATTTTAGGGTTTTAAAAAAAAATCATGTTTGGCAAAAATTTATAACATAAAATCTAAAACATAAATTTAGGGCAATTTGCAATGTAAAAAGTGACAAGTAGTCATAAATTTATTGGCTCTACCCACCCATAGAGAAGAAAAGACTTCACATTGGTGTAAGATTTGATCATATGAATTTTGGCTCAAATTTTGACCCAATGTTTTGAGTGACATTTGAAATACTCTTTGTGCATATGATGATGATGATGATGGATGGGCATGTTCCATGGAAGTGCATAGATCTAGATGAGAAGTGCTAGATCAAGTAAGGGAAGATTTTTGTTGGATATTTTTTGAAGTCATTAAAGGGCAAAGCCATTTCCATGATGATATGCTTTTGTTTCTTTTTGAAAAAGAGAAAAAGAAAGTGGATACTTGGGTTGTTCATTTTTTATTATTGTGTTTGAAAAGTTTTGCCAAACACATAATAAAATCAACCCTAAAAATAAATAAATAAATAAATAAAAATTATATATATATATATATATATAGATATATATTCTTTTTGGTTTTTTTCTTTTCTGCCAAACATAAAAAGAAACCAATCATAATTTTTTCTCTTTTGCCAAACATAATAAAACAAACCCTAAATATTGTTTTTCTTCCCTTTTGGAAGAGTTGGCTTTTGCTTTTGCATCCACCTAGAAGGAAGAAAAAGAAGAAGGGGTTGGGGGGAAGGGGGGGGATGGTGAGGAGTCACTTAGCCACACACACACTCCTCCTTCTGCACTTACTGACATCTTCTACACTGTTTGCTTTTGTTTGTTGTTGTTGTTGTTTTTGTTGTTGCAACTTTGTTATTGTTCTTCCCTCTTCTTCTTCTTCTTGGTCTTCTCAGTTTGTTTTATTTTTCTAGTGGTTGGTTTTTTCAGGGGGATTCTGTGTGGGTGATGGGTGGATCTATGATGGGTACTTTGCGTTGTTGTGGTTTTGAAGAGGTGATTGTTGTCTTGTGAAGAGGAAGACGAGAAAGATGAGGGAGAGATGATATGAAAGATTGAAGACCCAAGTGTTGATGTGCTTTGTCATGCTAGACCTCTGTGTGAGAGAGAGAGAAAGAGAGAGAGTTGATGAGAGAGAGTGAGAGAGAGAGAGTGTGTGTGTGTGAGTGTGTTTTGGGTGATAGTGGCAATTTGAGAAAAGGGTTATAGTGGATCAGAGATTCTGGGAGAGGAATAGGGTCTCAAGTACAGAAGAGTTGAAACCCTAAAGGAGAGTCCCAGGCATGGTTTTTGTTTTGTTTTGGGTTGGGATGTGTGCTCATCATGGGAATTTGAGAAAAGGGTTCTGCTGGATTTAGGATTCTGTGGAGAGAGGAGAGGACTTGTCTCAAGCACAGAAGATTTGTACAACTTCTTTCTTTATTTTGTTTTGTGCGTGTTTGCGCATGCACATGCGCATGTGTGTTGTTGTTGTTGTTGTTTTCTAGTTATCATGGCAATTTGAGAGATGGGTCGTGGTAGATTTGAGACTCTGAGAGAGTTACCCTATCTCCAGAACGGAAGAGTTGTAACCTGAAGGTAACAATTCTGTTTGTGTTTGTGTACTTGCGTCCAGGTGTGTGTATGTATGTGATTGTTGTGAGCATGGCGATTTGAGGAAAAGGTTTATGGTAGATTTGAGATTTTGTGGGAGTATTTCAGTCTCAAGCACAGAAGAATTGTAACTTGAAGGGTTGGCCACCCACATGCTGAGACACCCTGGCAAGTGATGATGGTGAGCCACCAGGAGCATGGAGCATGGAGTGGGGTGCAGAGGCAAGGGCAGGGCATGGTGGAGTACATCAATTCCATGGCACAAGGGTTGGGGTGCATGCTTCAGAGTCATATGCCACTACGACCATCCTTCAGTCCCTCGCTGCCCTTTCCACCTTCTCTACCTTCCTTCCCTTTCCCTTCACAGTCAATGTTGTCTCTCTCTTTGCCATCCCCTCAATTGGCCTTCTCTTCTCTCTCCAGTCAATGGCCCTGGCAGAATCCTTTGCCTGATGCACACAGTCATGGCTCTGGTAATGGATTAGGACAAGACGCAAAGCTAGGGTTTCCAGTAGTCGATTGGAGCTTGGATGGCTTCGAGAGCCCTTCGATATACCAATTAGGTCAGGAAGTTGGATATCAGTTTGGACAAGCAGGAGCTAGAGTTGGAGCTTGCTTGGGGGATCTTACAGGAACTGTGATGCAGCACTTTTCTGGGCATCAACCTGTTGCACACACAGATGGGGATGTTTCACAGGAATCAATGCAGGCTTCTTCACTCTTGCCGCCATTGTGTGCAGATATTGTAGGGTTTTCACCAGCAATGAAGGTGGAGGGTTTACAGCTGGAGTCACAGGCTCCTGCTAACAAGGGTGTGATCAGCCCTGTAAGCACAAAAGGGATTGGACAGGGAAGGGCTGAAGAGCGGGAGGAGACACCTGTGGATGCAGTGGCTTCATCTGCCCATGGATATGACATGCGTGGTATCTCCAATGAAGAGTCGGTGAACATTTTGACCAATTCACAAGGCCAACAATTGCAGAAGCAGAGAAGCATTTCAGTGAGCACTACGTTTGATAGCCGAAACCAAGATATTGAGACATCTGTGGTAGCACGAGGAGAAGTGTGGCGTGCAGAGGCTTCCCATGGGGGAGCATCATCCCCACTGTTTCTTGTGCAAGTGGGTCCAGTTCTGTTTGTGCGAGCATCCACTCTTTTGATACCCATCCATCTTTCCAAACGACACTGCTTGTGGTATGGCTTTGATCGGAAGGAGGGTCTGCACTCTATATGCCCAGCAGTGTGGTCAAAGCATCGTCAATGGCTGGTTATGTCAATGATCTGCCTCAACCCCATCACATGTTCTTTCATGGACTTGCAGTTTCCGAATGGGCAGCTCACATATGTTACAAGGGAGGGCTTGACAGGAAGTGCCTTCATGCCTGCCTTTGGTGGCCTCCTCCAAGCACAGGGACGTATGCCAGGGGAGACCAAGGTCAGCTATTCCTGCAAGACCAAGTGGGGTACGAGAATAAGCCCTGCAATCCAATTACCTGACAAGTCAGTTTCCATGGAGATAGTGCAGCCATTGGCATGGCAGCGGTCTGGCGTCATGGTACGCCCCTCTTTGGAGCTCTGTGTGACTCCTATGATGGGGGCTCGGACTTCAGGTTGGAGAGCAGAGGTAAATCACTACCCAATGGAGAAACTCAGCTGGGGAGGTGGCTGCACACACTATGTAGAAACACGAGCATTTGCTTCTTTATCTTTGGGTAGGTCAAAGCGAAATGGAGAACACATTGGCAGCTCGGGCTTGGTGGTGCAAGTAGAAACTCCAATTGATAACATCAGGCGCACATCAATCAGTCTACAACTAAATAGTGGTGTAGAATTCTGATCTTCCTCTGCAGACCAAAAACTTGTAATATACAGCATTTTGTTTTGGAGGGCCAATCGATGTGCAGCAGGGAATGGCCTAAATTATTTGCAAACTGTGACAGACAAACCCTGCACCTTGTGGCAAGCTAAATTTGCAGGATAGAAAGCTGTCTTTTTGCCACTGTGGTGCAGTTCTTGAGGGGAACATGGGGGGCAACTTTTGCATCTGTATTGTAAGCTGAGTATAGATGTGAAAACAGGGGGAAAGAATCCATCTCTTAGCTACTGCATGGTGCTCATTGTAGGAAACCCAAGAGGGGTCGTGACCACTGTAGAGGAAGCAAGTGATGCAGGAACAAAGAAGTGAGCAGGATTAGGACTTCAGAATACTGGTGAAAATCAGATGTTTACACACTGGATACAACAGCTACAGCGACTTTCTCTTTCATATGTTGATACCGTTCCATGGTGATCCATGAGTAGGTTTTTACTTCACTAAAAAAATATCCACCGGGTTCAAAATGGCAATGATGGGAACTAGGCACTGTGTGTGCTCCAATGTGTGAAAAATGTTGAGGATTTTGCTGTATATGAGACAATAAGCGAAGGACTTTTGTTCCAGGATGTGGTCTTTTGAGGACTATCTTTGATCCTACACATGATAGGTAAAGTGTCCTGTGGACATCGTTGTTTCCGGGATGTTTTTCTTTGCCACCTTATTAAGGAGTTAGTTATTGTATCTGTGGGCAGGCCCTTGCTCATGTTAGTTTTTCGGCCTGCAATCAAAATACTACCTGGCAGGACCTTGGAACTCTTTGACAATTGTAAATTATGAGTGGATGGATCTTTGTATGTAGCTGCTGCTTGTTATAAAATGTTGTGGGAGTTGCCATGGTGTTGCTATGGCACTGGTATATATTGTGTATATTGCAAACAAAACCTGCTGCATATTAGTACATTTTGCAAGAAGTCTCTCTGGCTGATTCCTGGAAACATTAGTCGGGGTCATCTGTTGTATGGTTGTGTAGGTACAATTGAGCTTGCTGCTCAATGATATCTCATTGAAGTTGATACACACCCACATGTAGTAATTTATTCTTTCTCTCAAAGTTCATTACAGCTGTGGTCTGGTTGCTTTATCTGTTGGACATCTGTAGAAGATACTGACTCCTTTCCTCACCTCCCTTTGAGCTGGTTATCAAATCCTAACACTCTTTGATCTTTCTTTCCTTCACCAGAATGCTGTTCCAAAATCGTCTGCTGACAGACTTTCTTTTGAACATTTCTGCTACAATACAAGCTCCTTTCAAACCTCCTGAAGCAACCAATGGTCCTGCAAAGATTCTGGACTTTTAGATTTTTCTGCATTTGTTGATCATGCATGTGCTTCAAGAGTTGATTTTATTTTCTCTTTTGTTGAGCATGCATGCTTCAAGGATTCACCTCTGTTGATCTTGCTTCTTCTTCTTCCCGGACACTGTTCTTTTCTTTGGGTGGAGTCTGAATGCAAAGCACAAGAGCACAACTTCACATTTTGTGATTTTGATCTCTCATAATCTTGTTGCAATTGTTGCTTGATGTAGCCATTCTGCTTTTCAATCTGGTGAAGTGTACGTTGAGACCTAGTAGTATTCTGCTCTGCAATCTGGTGATGCAAACCCATGTAAGAATTCAGCCTCAACATGTGGGCCTAAACTGGTTTGATGATCATTTGGAACAAATCTGTTTGGCGTTTTCCTGTGTTTGCCTCTTTCAATTGTGGGTTTTTCCTCTTGCAAAACAACTGCAGAAGAAGCAAGAGTTTCAAAACCTTTCTTCCTGCAAGAAGGATACAATCAGCAGTTTTGTATGATGTAGATATTGCTCCCAGAATCCACTTTTTGCTCCCAAAATTGAGCTTGGGTGTCTGTAGATTGGTCATTGTCCAGATTTCGGATCTAAGTGGAAAATTATTTGTATTGTAGTCAAGACTTCAGACTTCAGTGGAAGATTGTATATGAGGAGGGTTCAGACCTTCATTTCTTTCCAACTTGAACGGCTGATTCAAATCAGCTTTGAATCTCAGTGAAAATTTGTGTGTTAGGGGGGTTTAGACCTTCCAACTTCAACACCAATTCAAATCAACAATAATCTTCAAACAACCAATCATGTGAAATTGACCGAAAAAAAAACCTTTGAATACCCCCAAAGCATGTTTCAGGATTATTCTCTCGATTATATTTGTGAGTTCAAAATGGTAAGTAGAGAGAAGGAAACAGTCCCAAGATTATTGCTGATTAAAAAAATGGTTTGAGCTTGAACACAATTGCATCTTTCACATGATTATGTTTGTTGATTCAAAATGGTAAGTAGAGAGGAGGAAAAACTCTCAAGATCATTGCTGGTTGAAAAAAATGGGTAAGTACAGAGGAGGAAACACTCTAAAGGTCATTGCTGACTGAAAAAAATGGTTTGAGTTTGAACACCCCAATTGCATCTTTCACATCATTATGTTTGTTGCTTCAAAATGTTATGTAGCGAGGAGGAAGAGCTCTCAAGATCATTGCTGATTGAGAAAACAACCTTGAGATTTGCATGATTGATACACAGAGGTCTGAACCAATGTTGCACTCAGATATCAACCTAGGTATCAATATGAGTATGAAAATACTCGACCAATCGGGTGTGGTTTGCCCATCATACTATGGTTGAGATCATATTGCCATGGCATGTGAAAATTGGATACCTCGACTCATATCAGATCCGACTGGTAACAACATTTTAGGTGCCTTGATCTATATTCATACACAACTATTTATGAACATTGATGCCATGGCATGAGTATCAACTTTTTTAAGGTGTAAGGTGTGAGTTGTAAATTATAAGCTATGTTGTTCTTTAGCATGGTGGGAAGTTGTTACATTATAGTTGAAGGTGGCTCTTCAATGTAAACAACGTGGTGCAAAAATCAAGCTTGGAAATCTAATGTTACAAAAGAAGAGGTAAGTCCACTAGGTGCCTCAATGTGCATGGTTCCTTGTTTCATAAGCTTAGTAGGAATATCTAAGGTGGAAAAATTGAAAACAAACATTGTTAACTACTACCACTCATAATATTTTTCATTCTTCATGTTTTGAGTGCAATATTCTCCCAAAATGTTGATTTGTGTGTGCATCACTTTAATCATATGGTGGTTGGCATTATTGTTGTGATGTTCATTCAATACCCTAGTGATGTTGGCAATGATGGTGCTTGAGTCGTAAGTCATCAATTAATTTCAAAGATTTGTGCATGGGTTTAGGTTTTAGTTTTTAGGAGTAATGTTCACAAATCAAGTTTGGGTACATGGTGAAATGGATCCTATAGGTGAATTGAGGGTAAGTGAGAAGGAAAGGTTCATTAGTAGTGGGATTTCGAAGTATATTGAATTCTAGAAGCTTGGGATGTCAAAAGACAATTCGTATTCTAGAGTTATGGGTCTTTATGTGAAATACTAAGAAAGCATTTTAGAGTTGTTATGAAGAACTATCCCACGATAGAGTTCTATTCTATTTGGAAGATTTCAAAACTCGATTGTAAGGGTCAAAACACCTCGCATTAGGGTGTTCTTTATATCATTGGAAAGCTATTAAAGTGTAGATGTCTAAAATGGCCTCGTATGGGCCATTTGAACATCTGTAGCACAAGTTATGGCAAAAAGAAGGGTTGGGAGTCAAATTGGCAATTTGACTCCCGACCACTAAAAGTCGGGAATCGACCCGACCTCAGTGCGTGCAGGTCAAATGCGACATACCATTGGAAAAATTTCGAGGAGAACTACAACTTTGCTTTAGACCTCATCCCAATCAGAGGTTTGAACAAAGAGTTATGATCATGCAAAGTCCCAGGAGTCCAAACCGGGACAATTTCGGGACTCCTCCTTGGGAATCCTAGGACAAAAAGCCATTCGGATGTGGGTGCCGCGGAGAGGCATAGAGTATACTATATGGGGGAAGGTGGTGGCTTCCCCCGAGTCCGGGCTATGGTGAAAGTGAGTCCAGAATTGCCCGTGGCTTGTCCTAGCACCAAGGGTGCTCCAGAATGTGAATTAACCAACTTGTTGGTTGGTTTGATGCAGGTTCGAGTAAGTGAGTAGCTTGTCACTCTTCTTAGTCCCATCTCGAAGCTTCAGCACGCCCCTCTACCCCCTCTAGTGCTAAGAGTTGGAAGCGTGCCCCAAGTCCCTCACAATTCCGTTGTGAGAATAACTTAGACCCAACTTGGGTCTAACTAAGGACTTGGGAATGCGTCATTGGCCTTCTAACAATTTAAGGATTTATTATGAGAATGCATCCATTCTTATCGTTGTAGACGTTGACCTTGAAAATCATGTCATCCCTCCATATTGTGACCTTAGAAACATGTGCCCTTCTTTGAACATTGTTGCATACACGTCTCTTTGTGACTTGTTTATTGGTAATTTTGTTTTTGTGTGGTCTACAAACCTTAAAGTTTATCCTATGTGGATGGGAAGGGCTAAAAGTGATGTTATAGGAGATCAAAAGAATGAGAATTACAAGAAGGTTTATGTTCAATGGTGGGTTTTTGTGAAAAAAAGAACCAAGAATGATGAGGAATTATATCATAATTGTTGGTTGAGCAATTGAAAAAATAATCATGCAGACCCAAAACAATGGGTCGAAATTTCTTGTGTCACATTTTTTTTCTTGGCTAAAAGCGATATACCAGTTTATTCCATGTTAAATATTAATGCGACCCATGCATCTAAAGAAAAAATTAATTTTGATGCAACTAACAATAATTCATGTGCATTATAATTGAAAGTTGAATTTTTTATGAACATTAAATAGAAATGTTGGTGCTATTTTATGGTCGTTACAATAGGTTTAGTCTTTTTTTTCAATGGGATTTTAATGCTCTAGAATATATTCAATTTGCTTGTGGGTGTTCATTAAGGAAAATATTAATGTTTATCCTTTTTATAAACATTCCAATGTGCTGACTTCTGTCAGCATGGACATTGCTTGTTTTAAATTGTCATTTTAAGTGTGCATGAAAAACTACTATAGTGGTGATGAATGAAAATTTCCTTTTCTATGTCATGGGTGGTTCAAATTTTTGTTGACATTTGGTAGCATTAATGATAAATATGAAAAAATGTTGCACTCATGTACTTAAGTTTATGATTTGTTGTTGGTAGGGTTTAACCTTCATTTTAGCCAACCGGTTCAATTTATATTGAATTCAACAAATTTTAATTTGAAGATATTGGTTGCAATTGACAATAGGAGGACATAAATAATTATTCAAAATTTGGTGAACATCACATCGGTCAAACTTGAGTTGACAAGTTTGAGTTGACATAAAACATGTTTGAATTTACACATTCTTGTGCAAATTTTATGAAAATTAATTAAAATATGCTTGAAATTCTAGTATTCGAAAGCCACTAAATAACCATATTGAATTTGAATGGAATTTCAAGTTTTTAATGAAAATTATGAAAATGCGTGTTGGTATGGTGGCAATTCCTCCCATGTGGTGGCCACTAGACTGATTTTGACATTTACACCATGTTGAATTTCATGTCAAATTCATTTTTTTCCAAAAAATTAATGAAGTTACATGAAAATTTCGTTGAAATACGTCACTTTTAGCTAACTTTTAATTCGGTTTTAGCTAGCTCATAATTCATTTTCAATTCACTTCTGGTTAACCTGTAGTTCATTTTCAATTCACTTTTAATTTATTCTTAGTTCATTTTTAGTTAACTCCTAATTCACTTTTAGTTTCTAAATTCATTCTTAATTGAATTTTAGTTCACTTTTAATTGAGTTTTAATTCACTCATAGTTCACACATGGGTGCACATGGGCACACAAGGGTGAACATGGAATGTGCAGGTAGATTGGAAGCTTCTTGAGAAACTTCTTTGAGCTAGGTACCAAGGGATATAAATTGAGGTAAATTTCCCCATTACCTTTAATATATTCAATGTCAATTTTGGGTATGATTTCTTATCATAACTTTGTTTCGATTCTTCCTTGCAATAAAACTTTGTTGGATTCTTGTTTCGCACGTGACGTGTTTTTGTTCTTGTCTTTTTGTTTCATGATCAAGATTTGGGAAATTAGGCCAGCTTTTGTTCTCATTTTGGTTTAGGTAATCTCGTAATTTTGATTTTTTTGTGCTTGTGATTACAAGAATGGGAAGTTGTTTGCCAATAAACAAGTTTGTCTCCAGGAAAGTTGAAGAGCTTTGTGAAAACCACGTTTGTTTCAAAATTTGTACTTTTTGAAGAGACATTGGAATATGCCCGCACCATCATGATTTATTACTATCGTCAATCTTTGCATTTATAGGCCCATGTTCGATTTAATCCGATTTGGGCTAAATTGTAAATGCAATGATTGAAATCTTGAATTTGGTTGTTAAACAATGTGTTCTCAACCAGACTAGTGGTTACTGGTTGTTGTTTGATGCTCTTTATATTATAATTTCCATTAGCATTAAGCTTCAAGTTGAGTACAATTCTAAGGTGTCTATTTTTCCTCCTTTGATTTGTGGAGAGTTTGATGCAAAGCTGAAAAACTTGTATGTTAAAATGGTAGCATAATCTTTACATATCTTGTAATGTTTTCTTGCATTTTATGTTCAATTTGATGTAGCCATGGCCCATAAGGCCTTCATGTTAGACCCTAGATATAAGGGCTTAAAGTGTGTGATAGACCTTATTAGGAAGGATAGAGCTCAGGTTTTAGTGGAGGAGTATGACAAAAAAAAAATTGGTTCCGCTTTTAGTTGTGGTTTTAAAGTCCTTTAATCTTGGCCACCCATAAACACCTCCTCCAAATGCACTTGTTCTTGATGACTCATTGTTTGGTGAATTGACATCCATTGAAGAAGTTAATGAAAGCTTGCTAAAATCTAAGTTATTTCTATTTCATCAGATTGTGGTTTTAGAGGAGAACTTGAAAAGTCCTTTTGCTTGGTGGAAGATGCATGAATCCCAATCCCCAAATATTGGATTCTTGACAAGACAAATCCTTTGAATTCCAAGAAGCCAAATTGAAAATGAACACATTTTTAGCATTACCAATGTTTGGACTATTTATGGCAATACCAATTGGGTCTTGATAATTTGGATGCCTTGGTGATGATTTACAAAAATTGGCTTAATGATGCACAAACAAATTACAATCTCACTAAGGAAGGTGTCATTAAATTTTTTTGTGTAGAAGACAAATTACTTGATGAATATGAGAAAGAACTTTAGGAACAAAGCTACTTTGAGGATGAGTAAAAAAACTTTGTGATTTCATGTTCATTTAGGTTGGAAATCCTCTCCTAGTTCTTTTGTTGATTACTTGTGACCTCCTTTTTCCCATCAATTGTTAATTTTCTTTCCATCTCAAGGGACTTGGCTATGTTTTTTATATTTTTTTATTGTGTTTGGCCCCATGAACCTTTGATCAATGATATACATTATTGTAAGGTTTTGGACCTTTTGTGACCTGAAAATAATGTCAGCTGTTTTTGGATGAAGGCCACTTGGACTACGTTGGACTGCTAGTAGCAGTGTGTTTCAATGACACTAAAAAAGAAAATAAAATCTACTATGTTTTATTTTTGTGTGTTTTTGGTGGTTTGGTAAAATATGACGAAGGAAGTAGGTGAAATAATTTCTGAAATGGAAGAAAATATGAGCAGCCCAATGAGAAATCTTCAAGGCTTTGTGAGTGCGTTTTTTTTGATTATTTGTGAGACACTAATTTCTCCCAAGAAACATACATAAGATTTATTCATTTTTTTCAATTGATTAGCATTTAAGCTTTTAATGGCTATATCTTGCTCTGGTACGAAACCAGTTGCTTTCTTTGACAAAGCAAACGCCCTTAAGCCTACGGCTCTTTTACTCTTGCCGGTTTTTGCAGTAAATAACAGCTTATTGGGCAATCCAATAAATGGATCAAATTTCTGTAAAGTGATTAGCAAAGGGGATTTTGAGGAAATGAGGAAATGAGGTGATAAGGAGGATATTTGAGGCTGACTTCGGAAGGACTTGGGGATCTGGGATCATATTTTTGTGTGGAAGTTTTTGGGGGATGATGAAAGAGAAACTAAGTTGTTAGACTTTTGAAGAGGACTAAAAGTGTGGTTACTGATTTTGATTTTGGGTTGTTGCAAATAGGAGAAGTTGTGGAAGTGAGGTTTGTAGATCTTTGTCTCGAGGGAAAGGACAAAAATAATCCATTGCGCAATGTACTCAAGGAGGTAGAGTATCTATCTTAGAACAAGGTATGATGGTTGAGCAAGGGGAATGATGAGAAGTTCTAGAGGTTTCGAGAGCGGCCAATAATTCTTCTCAAGAATCTGTGTTTGTGTTTTGTTTGTATCTGGGTTTTGTTGTCTTACTTTTCAAGAGCGAGTACCCTGATTTTGGGAACTCCAAAGGATTGCAACAATCCATTGAGTCTACAAGGTCGATCACAGAAGGGATGGGTGTAGTTCTTTGTAAGGATTCTTGAAGCAATGACTTGGGGAAGTCAATGTGTTGTATTCCTATTTTTTGTCTTGTCAAATGGAGCAATGGTGTCAAGGAAATCTGATCATGTGATTTGTGTGGGTCTAAGGACCTTGAGAAAAGAGGCCAGTGGGTTTAAGAGAGTGAGATCAAAGTGATTTGACCCCCTAAAAACCTCAAGCCTCTCTATGATGAAAAAGGCGATTTTTTTGTTGGTTTCTAGACAAAATTTAGGTGGCCACTGGCTCGGGCCAGTGTGAAGTTTGGAGAGTGTATTTGCTATTCAATATATATGTTTTGCATTTTGTTTGTTTGTGTCCTTGTTTTTTGGTGACATTTTGCTAATCAAATTTTTGGTGATGTTCCAATTGGTTAACTTATTTGATTCATCAAGTGATCACTTTTTTTTAAAACTTAGTATCACATTAAGCTTTAATATGATGTCTCGTGCAATTGTGACAATTTTGGGACCTTTGTAGATCAAAATAATTTATAATGCTTGTGTTGGTACTTGGTACCATGTTTTATCTATTATCAAGTGATGATTTTTTTCAACTTGGGACTTATAAATTTGAAGATTAATTTTTGTGTTTGATTATGCTTGATCTAGCCTTAGCCCCTAATTAATGATGCAGTAATGATGAATTTGGGACCTTTTCGAATCAAATTTGTTGTAATGTTTATTGCTAGTTACTTTATATGATTTATCAAGTAATGATTTTTTTTTTTCAACTTGGGACTTATTCACACAAATTCAGTTTATTAATTTTATGCTTGGCAGCCTCTACTTCTAATCAACGATGCATTTGTGATGATTTTGAGACATTTGCGAATCAATTTTGTTGTGACCAATATTTTGTTGGTTTTTTTTTAAAGGATTCATCAAGGATGTTTTCCTTTCAACTTATGCAAAAAGTTACACGTTTTTTTTTTTTTTGGTGTGGCATCACACATTAAATCAACATATTCATAAGAGTGATACTATGCATCCCACTAGAATCACACATTTCAATATCATGATACTCATGCCATTGTGTGAAAATTATAAACTTTGAACATATTGATACCACCTGTTATGAGTTTTCATATTTTCGCAGAATACTCATAACGAGTATTTGATAGTTTGCAGAAGATCTATCCATAAACGATTGACCATCTGTTGGAGCTCGATGGAGTTGTAAGAAGAAGAAAAACCCTGTAAATAAAATTCAAGGATGGGAACCCAAATCCCAACAACTCAGATGGAGTTGCAGCAGATGGCAGGGATCCAGAGAGCGAAAAAGATGGCAATGGTGTTAATGCACTCTTCTGGAACAGGTGTTGGTTGCCCACCTCAGGAGAGCGAATATACACAGTCTGCTGTTGACTTCCTACTGATCAATCTGTGGAAGCTTGATTCCATCAATTGTTGTTACCACTGTATTCTGGATTTCGAAGTTTATGTCAAGAGGTGAACTTTCTCTCGGTGGAGAATTGCAACGAGCAAGCAGGTTGTGCACAGCCAGCAGGAGCAGCTATGAGCTACCAAGCCAACAACAACCCAGGAATGTAAGGAGGCTATTTCCAAACTCCCAATGATTTCAGAACCAAGGCTATGCTTCTTCAGGCATGCAGCGAGCTCCCGGAAGTGGATATGGAGCAGCTCAAGGAGTTGCTGGTGGTTCTCAAGGATTGGGTTCACGTCAGGGACAAGCTCCTGGCCAGGGCTATGTCCAAGTTCCTAATAATCTTCAAGCTCAGAACTAGGGCTATGCTCCAGGCATGCAGGCTTCCGGATCTTATACTTCTCCCACAGGTGGAGGAGTAGGAGGAGGAAGAGGAGGTCCTCAGGGATATGGACAAGAATTCGCTTCTCAAGGATTCGTCGGGTCAGGTCAGTGATATGCTCAAGGAGGAGTAGGACCTCAGAGCGCCGTCGGGTCAGATCAGAGATATGGTCAAGGACTCGGACCAGCTCAAGCTGCTGTTACTGCTGGAGCTCCAGGATATGCTCAAGAAGTTGGAGGAGGAGGTCAAGGATATGGTCGAGGAGGCGGCATGCAACGAGTTGGTGCTCACAGGGAATGCAAGGAGGAGGTGGAAGCAGCAACAATGCAGTGGTAGGACCTCAGTATTGCTTGCCGCAAGTCTCGTCGTTTGCAGTGTCGAGGAAAGGGATATCCATGAGTGGAGGAGACTGGGAGATCACGGATGCAACGGGACGGACCGTCTTCAAAGTCAGTGGTAGTGTTGTCACTGTTCGTGACAAGAAGTTCCTTAAAAGATCCTGCCAACACCACGCTGCTGCGCATGCAAAAGAAGGTAGGTACCCAACAATAAACCAATCCATTCACCAGATTCTGTCCTCTTGTTGCACACAATCACAGTGTTGTGAGGGGGAAGGAAATTTTTGTAATGATTTGGATTGTATGTGTTTCTTTTTGCTTGCTCATGATCGTGTATTTTTGGATTGCAGCTTATGAGCTTGCATGATACCTGGCAAATCTACTTGGCCACTGATACATTGCTTGCAACTGTGAGGAGAGCTTCCATGGTTCAATGGAAGACAGCCATGGATGTCTACTTGGGTTCCAGCTCCAACTCTCACAACCCTGATTATGTGATTCGTGGTGATTACTTTGAGAAAAATGTCAACATCTACCAAGGAGCTCAACAAGCTGCCCTGGTATATCTAGCTCCTACCAACAAACATACCAATTCTCTTTCTGTGTCTCTCCGTCTCTCTTTTGCAGTTGAATCTCTCTCATCATCTTTTTACCGTTTTCCAAGGAGCCAAACAAGCTGCTCAGGTACTTCCTGCTCCTACAGTGGAAAATGCCATCACTCTCTCTCTCTCTCAGTTGAATGTTTCTCAATTTTTTTTTCATCATCTTCCCCACCATCTTCCAAGGAGCTCAACAAGTTTTCCATGGTATTTCTCACTCCTACCAAGAGAAACACCATCCTTTCTCTCTCCCTCTTTGCAGTTGAATCTTTCTCAATTTTTTCTCATAATCATCTTCTGACCATCTTCCCAAGGAGCCCTGCAAGCTGCTCTGATACTTCTCATGAGAACCATTGAAAACACCACCTCTTGTATCTCTCTCCTGCAGTTGAATCTTGCTCAATTTTTCTCTCATCATCTTCTCCACCATCTTCCAAGGAGTTCAACAAAGCTGCCATGGTATTTCTTGCTCCTACCAAGAGAAACACCATTCTTTCTCTGACTCCCTCTTTGCAGTTGAATCTTTCTCAATCTTGTTCTCATCATCTTCTTGACCATCTTTTCCAAGGAGCCCACCACCTGCCATGTATTTTGTCCTGCTAACAAAAACACCTCTGTCTGTCTGTCTGTCTGTCTGTCTCTCACAATTGACTCTTCTCAATCTTTTCTCATCATATGTCAATCTGCTTGTGGAACTGGCAAAATGTGACTTGTTGATCCATGGAATGCAAGAATTTTGTTGCAAGGAAACTTTTTCCTGTCTTGAAAAGGAGTTTTTGTTTCTCTCTTTTTTTTTCTTCAGGTGACAAGACAGCTCACATTTGCAAACATTGTCAGGGACAGAGACAACTTTGGCGACACAATCTTTCCAGGGGTTGACATTGTATTGATCTTTGCTCTCATTGTGATCATGGATGAGGTTTCTATTAATGAGAATCTTGAGCTCGCTGCTCCCTGGATTACAGGAGCTGTTTGAAGAGAGAAAAAAACAACACACCCCACCAACATGGAGACCCTGCACAGAGTTTGGATTCATGCTTGAAACTTTTGCTTTGCATTTCTGATCCCATCAATCTCTTTTGTGAAATCTGCAAGGTGGTACAGGACCAGCTACTTACACATTAAGATTAGTATGGAACGTGAATTCTTATGACAGAGCATTGGAGATGTGTATATATATCCATAAAGGGAAGATTACACTTTGATCAATAGTCCTCACTGGAGCTTTTGGTATGAACTTAGTTTCTAGGCATAAGATTGCCCTCTTAAGCCAAATACATGCAGGGGTGCAATTGGTGAAGCTTTTGGCTAAAGTTTCGGAGGTGCTTTGTATGTGATTTGTTAGTAAGTGGATTTGATCATTTTCACTTGATTGATTTGATAGAGAGGGTTGTCATTCAATTCAGAGAGATGAAAAAAAAATCCATTATGGTGTAAAACTTCCATCTTCTCTGTTGGATACAGACTAATAACTTGTATATGAACAGTCATATCTTTATCCTGAGACTATGAACCATGAAGACAAAACTTTCATATACGTTATTTAGGTTGGTTGGAACTGAGAGAATCTTCTTTGGCCATTATAAACCACTCTACAAAGTAAACTATTGTCAACACTTAGATTCATTTCTTCATATCATTCCTGCATCCTGCAATCTCATCATCACTGACTGTCCCCTTCTGCAGCTTTCTTAAAAGATACATAAACCCTGTACACGATTATCCAAAGAAACAATCTAATACAAAAACATTATAAAAGCAATAATACAACATCATAGAATCAATAATATTTCTCATTTTCAGAAAATAAATCATACTGACAGACAGTATATTCGGTGTTGGGTTTTGGATTGGAGCTGTAATTTCACAAAGTGAGTGAAAAGGAATCAATAGAGTGACAGCTACACTACTGGAAGAGGGCTGACTAGAGGGTTTAGGGTTTTTATACCACCGATTGCAGGTGTTTGTTTCTCTGAACCTGTTGCATCTATAAGGGGTTATCAAAAATCGAGTTGGCTTGCTAGCCTTCTGAGCAAAGGACTTGAAAATGTGACTCTCTTGTGCACAGAAAGACATGGGGGTTTCAAGAGCAGAAGATGGGTCATCTGAGTCCACTGACATCATTGAATCTTTTTGATGGCATCCGCAGAATTTCAGCTGTCAGCTTCCCATCCAACTCTTTGTCAAAACCCAGGCCTCGACAATTTCGCACCACATCCCCTTCTGGCTGCTCCTCAATTAACGGCAATTTGGCTTTTGATTCTACCAAAGTTGCACCTGTGGTGGTAAAGCACTGATTCAGAGATGTTTTCGGGGATCTCTTCACAAATGCAGCCCCAGTTTTGGGACTTTGTAACAGCACATTGGAGATATTGGGATGGCCACTGTTCTCATCATTCTCATTCTTGGTGAAAGCTGCCAACTCCTTCTCCTTAGCTGCTTTCGATGCAGCTCTTTTCAGCTTGCCAGCTTTCCGCTGGTTTTCCATCTCCCCAACATGATCCTTGAATTCCTTATGCACAACTTCTAGCACCACATCTCCATATCGGTCACACCATGACCTGCAGCAGCAGGCAAACCCATTGTCAACACATTTCAGTTTCATCCCTGCTGGCCTTGATGTCATGAGTTTACCATGTCTATGTTTTGAAAGTAGCACAAAGAATGAGAAGCTCTGGTAAGGAGGCAATCTGCACACGCACTTGGGAAAAAACCGCTGGAGCTCAACCTTGTCCACAGGCAATCGTGTCGCAATTGCTTCAATCTGCTCATTGCTGCTCATCCACCCAAATACCCCTGACCACATTAGCAGTAGCTATGGGATTGAAAAGTAACTGAAGTTATGTGCATCTTTCTGAACAAACATGTAGTGAAACAAACAGAGCTTTCACACACAGAAGTCTTGATTCACCACAAGGCAAAACAGATGTTAGTGCCTTGCAGGAATGTCCATGTCTGGGCAGTGGACTTACGTGAAGGTCTGCCCTGGACTTGATTCACTCATTTCTGCTCGGATTCGGGTGAGTTCTGCTTTGATGTTGTCTCCCAGAACCTGCAATGTTCATGTCAAAAAGTCTTCTCAGGTCTTCCACTACACAAAATCTTTCAGCAATTCAATTGACATGCATAGAACTTGAGAGATCCAACCAGAAAAAAAGCTGCATATGTTGCCTCCAGAAGTGTTAAACGATATCTCAAATCTTCTCTTCTCCTCTTCGAAGTACCTTGTCAATGAAAAAGTTAGTTGGAGGGCCCCTTGTATCAACCTTCTTCTTGAGCTTCACAGTGTCAGGACCCTGACCATTGCTCCCTTCCCTCAGAACCCTGGTATCTAACACACTAGTTTGTGGAATCTTTCCATCCTCATCAAGCTGAGGACTTTCCTCCTCAGTGTTTAGTGGTGAATATGCTTCATTAGGTAACACAGACTCCCCTTGAAGTTTGCGCACCAACCCAGATAACATATCCCCCATCCTTCTGTAAGGCAGCAACAATCATACATTTGGCATTAGGCATTTGGCAAAACTTCAGTTTTCCAGTTCAGTTAACATCTTTGGCAAAAGAAGAAATGGGTTTGGAACTTTCTGCAAACCACACCTATGGCCAAGGCTTGGTGATGCTGATAGTTTCTTCACTGGTGATGCAGCATACATTGCCTCCTCATCATCATCCTGGTCTATCACTGGCACATGTGCATAGACTACCTTTCCCACCACCTCCTTTAGTGATTCCTTCCTCAGGATCCAGCGTCCCACTGGAGGAATTGGAGCCTCACGGAGTGGTCCAGTATCTGCTCCCCTGCACACACATCCAAAAGAGCACAGTACCAATCAGTTTTGTATCCCAAATAAAAATGGCATCAAAGCTTCAACTATCATTGAACATCAAAGAATTGCCTTGGGGAGTTGTGCATGTGGTGGCTGGCACATGAGTAAATGCCACAAGAAAAAGGAGCAAGTCTTACACACCAATTTGCCTTATTGTTTTTGATGCGGGACATAGCTTCCAGGACTTGTTTGATGGGTGTTTTTCTGGTTGTGGTGGAATCTGGAGGACCCATCTTCTTGATGGGCGAGTACTCTTCAGTATTTGTATTGGAGCTTTTCTGAGATGCTGTTGCCACTGCCTCCAAAGCAGTTATGAGAGAAGCTCTGCAGTCTGGAGCATCATGGCCTACTGTCCCACTTGGAGGTGGAGGGCTCACCAACATCACAAAGTCCTGGGAATCAAGCTCTGCTCCTTGCTCTGCAAGGCGTGACAGAATTGGCTGCTTTGTGGCATGATACTCGGCTTCCGAGATACATCCTTCTCGTAGCAAATCCTGTCATCAACCTCCATGCAAATTCAAACAGAGCTTTGCACTGCAATGGTGGCGACAGCTTTCAAGACAGTTTTCCATTAACCTTTTTTTGAAGAGAGCTCTTCATCAAGCTCTTGATGGGGGAGTTACATCTCCATCAAGTTCTTCATGAAGCCTAAGTCTTCATCAAATGTGCTTTCCTTTGAGAGGTGGGGTTATGAGAAGTATGGACCAAACCTGCAAGAATAGGAGCTTGTCACGGGTGAAATTAGCCCACTCGCCATCCGGGTGAACTGCAGCAACCACCTGCAAAATCTCCTTCCTGCATAATTGAAGCTCAGCCTTACAGATCAAGCCTTCCTTGAGCAGCCCTTGGAGTTTGAGAATCTTATGGAAGGCTTCTTGCTGCCAAACCAGATTGTCTGCTTGCTGCCCCGCCCTTCGGTTCTCCATGGATGCTGATGATGGTGGCATTCCCGTTCGCTTTACCAGCAAACACTTCTGCAGCAGCGGAGTCATCTGCTTGTACAGATCCTTGGCATTCTCCTGAACCACTTTCACATTTTCCTGAACCCACCCAACAACAAAAGAAAAACTTCTGATTCCGAACATCACAAAAGTCTCCGAAGCGTTCTTGCTCTCTGAATTGAAGAAGAATCATCTTCCAAGAGCTTTATATACCTGGAGAAACTTGTGCGGAGACGAAACATCTTCTACTCCAGTCATGCTGCGATGCAAGCAAGCAAGCGCAAGGTCTGGTTCCCTCTTTTGTCGTCAATACTCCTCCTACTTCTTTCTCAAAGCCCCTGTTTTTCCTTCTCTCGTTGCCAACCACTTCTGCGAGGACACTCTCAGTGGGTCGACACGGAAAGAAAGAAGCAAGATTGACCCCGACACTAACTGATTGACACCCACAAAGGGATTGATACTCTCCTCGATGGATTCAATTCTTTCCCCCCGAGAGGAAAGAATGCTCCGCAAAAAATGCACAAACAAGATCGTGATGAAGTTGAGCAAGAAACAGTAGCAAGAGTAGCAGCAACAAGTGCGAAGAAAACACATGCGGAAAGGAACGTTATGTGCCCGAGAGAAGACAGACACAAAGAGAGAGAGAGAGAGAGAGAGAAGTGGCAGCCGACGTCCCAACGGTATGATTCCTGTTTGAATGCGGACTGATCCGTTTGGACAGCATTGCCATTTTCTGTGAGCAGATCTTGAAGCTTTTCTTTGTAAAGATTTCTGACACAAGGAGGAGAACCAAACAATCATTGAGGTTGTTTTCTGTCGACGACTCCGTCGTTGTTTGGTGTAAACGGACTGATTGTCAACTTCTTGTTCTGGAGTGCATGTCTTGTCACTCTCTCATCGCTCTGCTTCTTCAAAGCTCTGACAGTTTTCTCATGTTCCTGGTAGGGACCCACCACATGCTTGCTTCCTTCGATAGTGGGTTGCGGAAAGATCGATCCAGCATCCAAAATGTTTCGAAACAAATCGACATCACTAACGATCTGTATCTCATTCTGCATCTCTCCTCTTCTTGATCAAGCTTTTTCTTCTTGGATCTCTTTGTACCTATTAGCTTCAGCTCTTTTTCTTCTCACTTGCACACACACACCTCTCTAGCAATGTTCGAGATGCATCCGTCCTCAAATATCAAATGATCTCTCCAACAAATCTCTGCTTGTTTTTTCTTCACCCACTTCGGCCCGGATTGCATTGTGCCAGGGGTTCAATTCTGCTCTGTTCTGGGGTTCAAGGAATTAGTGATTCTGTGTGCAACTTTGATGTCATGTTCTCCATACCCTCCTCATCATCACGCCTTTTTTACTTGGGATCTGATCTTTGCAGCTGAGCTGCAGTTCTTTTTCTTCTTCGCACTGCAACAATGTCACTCACTCTCTCTAGACACAGGAATTGCTTGAGATGCAATCCTCAAACCATCAAACCTCTCCAAATGAATCCATCATCCATGGATTTGCTTTTCTTCCACACCTTTCACCTCAGATTGCATTTGTGTGCCTTTGTATAAAATTTTCTTTGATTGATTCTTTTTCAAGAATGCAATGATTCTGTTGTTCAACTTTATGTCATTCTCCATCTCCTTCCGTTTCAAGCTTTTTCTTGGATCCATCTCTTCACACCTAACTTCTTGATCTCTTGCACACACTCTCTCTCTTTAGCAATGCTCAAGATGCATCCTCAAACATCAAGTTTCTCCAGTGAACCAGTGGATTTTTTCTTTCTTCACCCACTTTCTTCATATCCCCCTGGCTCATCGAGCTTTTGCTTGGATCTCTTTGCATAGCTTCAATTCTTCTCGCTGCAAAACACACAGGCTCTCTCTCTCTCTCTCTCTCTCTCTCTCTAGCACCACCCAAGATGTTGCTCCTTAAATATCAATCTCTCCAATGAAATCATGGATTTGTTAAATTCTCATTGGAACACATGCACAATCTCTTCCCCTAGCAATGCTCAAGATGCATCCTCAAATGTCAATTTCTCATATGAATCAATGGATCTTTCTCAATTCTCATTGCAAACACACACAATCTTTTTCTCTAGCAATGCTCAAGAGGCATCCTCAAATATCAATCTCTCCAATGAATTCATGGATTTGTTAAATTCTCATTGCAACACATGCACAATCTCTTCCCCTAGCAATGCTCAAGATGCATCTTCAAATGTCAATCTCTCATATGAATCAATGGATTTTTCTCAATACTCATTGCAAACACACACAATCTTTTTCTCTAGCAAATGCTCAAGACGTATCCTCAAACATCAATCTCTCCAATGAATCTTTGGATTCAGTTCTTTTTATAGTAAAAAAAAAATGGAGTACATGTTTTTTTGGGGAAACCCAAAAAATGAAGAATATGTTTGTATTTCCAAAATAGAACATACAAAAAACATAATGGAATATGACTTTGTACATTTTCAATAATGATTTTTTTTGGTGTATAATAAAATAAAATTTTGGTATTAAAAACTTTTAGTATAAGTTTTTCATCAACACTTAAGCCCCCTTTATACTAGAGCTTGAAAACTCATGACCATCAAAATTGAAAAATCTTTGATTGGAGGAAAAGACATTTCAAGGTACAAGTTTTCCACAAAGGTTGAACACTTAGAAGGACCAATGAAATGTGAATGGATGAGAAATTGACATTAAATGCATTTTGGATAATATTTTATGGTTTAATAGACTAGGTGGGCATGGCACAAGGTCCATTAGATCATGAGCTCAAAAAAACATGGTTGGTTTTTTTTTTGTTTAAATTAATTTAATAATTTTTTAAGTGGTAGGTGCAAAGTTTGTTAAACAATGAGCCCAAAAACCATGATTAGTTGGCAATTTTTTCATATTTTTTTGTCAAATGTTTTCTAATATACATTTTTGAAAAGTGGGCTCCATGTTCATGAGACCATGGCCTAGAGGTTGTGATGTGTTGATTTTTAAAATATTTCTTTCAAAATTTTGGAAAGAATTTTTTGGAAGAAAGAAAATGGGGGGAATATTGCCAAATTCCTTCCAAATTTTGTTGCTCTCATTTACTCTAAATACATTACACATCACAAATAAAGGGTCATCTATCTCATTTTGTCATCATTTGAAGGTGTTCATCAAGCTTGTTGGAATGTTGTTTTTTCATAAAAAAATTTCACAACTATTTATGTGCAATGGAGGTTGCTTGCAAGATGGAGAGGGTTCTAAATCCTCACAATTGATGGAGAATTATGCTTGGATGTCATTATCTCAACATCAATTTTTAAATGCATCTTCTTTGTAGCATTCAAAGTTGGCAATCAAAGAAATGTTGAGATTGATTATCACAAATGCATTAAAGGTAAGGCACTCATCAATAAAGAAGGAAGGATGACAAATGGGGGAAAATTTGAAAGTGCTATCAAAAAAGGAGATTGTTCATTTGAAAGCCAATTTAGATTTGGATGGAGGAAGTTAATCAAATGGCAAGATCATCAAGTTGAAACATTCATTATAATTCACAAGGAGTTGGAGAAAAAAATTTCAAAATCAACAAGAAAACAAAGCATATAAATTTTTTTAAAAGTAAAAAAATTGGATGAAACCAATTTAGGTTTTTAAAGGTTTTCACCTTTGTCATAGGCCCCTAATGTTTGCCCGTGCTTGCACTTCATTTCATTGTATTCTCAACTAGATCTAAACCCAAAAGCTCATGAGGTGAAAAAAGTGTGGGTTAGACAAACCATTTGTTTCAAGTTGCAAAATACAAGATATTCATCCTTTACTTATTGAAATTCTTTTTTTAACAATATTTTGAAGTGTAAAATAATTTTTTCTTGATAATCTTTGAAGCAAAATATATGTTTGTAAATTACCCAGTTGTTGATGATTCATGTGTATGAATTCTATTTTTGGAATGCACTTGTAATTTGAAGGGGGG
>Ga0209611_10003004_pt1 | contig 29531 bp, 15 predicted proteins | sample S1TSphgellanicum_3_FD_187693 | JGI IMG/M metagenome (GOLD analysis project Ga0209611, IMG submission 187693) | Host-associated microbial communities from peat moss isolated from Minnesota, USA - S1T2_Fc - Sphagnum magellanicum MG (SPAdes) (version 2) | ecosystem: Host-associated > Plants > Peat...
AGTCTTTAGAAATGACCTACACCTAGGGCCCATTGGCTCCTTTTATTGTGAATGCACCTTAATATTCATAAATCAAGAAATTTCCTCCTTTTTTATGTTTTCCATTTTCTAGTATCTCTCCCTTCTTTGAAATGTGGATCTACACATGATGCATTTTTCCATTGTTTAGCATATGACATGTGTTGTTTGGCTTTTGCGTGTGAATGCTAGTATAGATGGTGCATCATGTTGTTTTTCAAGGGTAAAAATTTTCTTTATTTTTTTATATATATTTTTTGTTGGGTATTAAAAACATTGTTGATAAAATTGGGCTTTTGTTGCATATAAGTAATAATTTTGCAATAATTGTGTGTTGATTGAATAACATATAGAAACAACTCAAACAAGAACTTTGAAACCTTATTTAACAATATTTTTGATAAGAAGTTAGGTGATACCAACTTAGTTCACAAACTACCATGCATGTGGCTAGTGGGTTATATGTAGTTCCTTGAAATGGACTTGCCAATAAAAATTCAAGATCCTAACTATTCAATTAAGTTGTGATTGTTACAACACATTGAGTACTAGTGGGACATTTGTGGCAATGAATCATGTTTTATTTCAAATGTTGCTTTAAGGCTATGGAGGATTTAGGCATTTTGGACATGGGTGATCCATTTCAAAGAGAGTCATTAACTATAAAGTCCAATTTTTCAATCTATCATCAATCAATTGCAATTTGGAATAGACACAGGGTTAATAGGATCAATGAGTGCATATGTTTTCTAAGACAACCATGTATTGTTTAGATATTTTCAAAAGTGTGAACATCTTCGAGGGTGAAGGAGTCATTTTGATGACAAGCATGTTAGTGTTCCATTTGACAAAATAAGAACACAAAGTCCAAGTTAAATAATCAAAAACCAATAATGGAAGCTGCAATGAAAAAGGAATGAAAGTTGTGCTCAATGTCCTAAACTCAATTGTAATTCAACATTAACAAGGGATAGGGCATATGCTATTGGTAAACAAGGAAAAAAAAGTGTTGATTGTTTTTCTTGCATCACTATTTGATTAGTTATTGCCATATTACAACCTAAGAAAACATTTATTCAATAAACATCAATGTGGGTGACATAGTATGTGATGCAAGTCATGAAATTGATGCCTTATAGATGACAAAGATTGAGGATTTTACCAAGGTTGAAGATTTATGGAGGTCAATTAGGTGAAATGTCTCTTAAGGTTTTGGTTTTGTTAGATTTTGTTATGAGGTTTTATTTTGGAGGTTTTCATTTTTTTTTTTTCCTTCTTGACTTTTATTTCAACCATATTGTAGCTTCTTTGTAGTAGGTTGATAAGGTTAATATTAAAAAAACCATTGTGATGGTGGAGTCATTTGGAGTTGAACTTGCCACTTGCACTTCAAAGAATCAAAGAATTGCATGTTATTCAATTAAAAGATTGTTTAGGGGGTATACTAGGGACAATGGGGATTGCAAGTTCTTGGAAGAAATAAAAACAAACTATATGTGTGGGTTTCCTAAAGCACCTATGTTGCCAAGGATTGGATTAGGCCTTGCAAGTAACAATGATGTTGACAACATTGAAATGGAAGCAATAAAGAGGAAAACATTACTAACATTTGAAAAAACATCTATGATTTATAACTCATAAAGTTGTAGTTGTGCACAATGGTGATGTTGCCGGGTAAGAGTTTCCTTGGGTTTAGGGTTTAAACCCTAAACCCTAAACCACTAGGAATCATCACACCTTGATTCCTTAAACCCATCGAACTTTGAAAAATCATAAGAAACATTTAAATAAATAATTTCATAAATTTTTAATGAGTACATTGATTAAGTTCCATAGATTTTGAAATTTAAATAATATTTAAAATATTTTATATTTTGATGTTTCTAATCATTTCATTTAGAAAATTTTTTGGGAATGTAACATTGGTTCCTTTCCTTAAACTTTTTAGTTAAGAACAAAAATTTGAAACATAATTTGAAATTTTTCTTGGGAATTTTCTTCTTAAGGTAATTTGGAGGTCATTCTATTTTTAGGTTTTTATCATGAAATTAATTGAATAAGTATAATTTAGTCATGAATTTCTAAAGTTAATGCTATCAATTTATGAAGGGGCCATTTTAATTAAGAATATTTTTTAATTAAAAAATAATTCCAAAATGAACTTCAAGCCATATATTGGTGCATGCAATTGATAAACATTATATATATATATATATAGTTGTGAAAACATTTAAAATAAAGGGCCTAGGAAAATGATTTGGTTTTTTTTTGTTCCTTTTTCATTCCTTGAGGTGGTTCCTAGTGGTATCACCCAAGAATACTTTCACCTTGCCCCTAGTCTTCAGGTAAAAACCATTATCAAATGTACATTTCCCAGGTTTATGCCTTCCATTATGTTGGAACTTAGCAAAACTACATGGTAGCTTTTAAAATAACTTCCACCTTGATATTCTTCCTCATGTCAATAGAGTAAATAAGGTTTTGTTATTCCATTGGAATTTGAACAATTCTTCTATTTTGACATGATGGTTATTTGCTTGAATAGTTTAAACTACTTTTTGTAACATTGGTTACAAAAGTAATTAAATTTATACACACACACACACACACACACACACAATTGTAAACCAATTTATTATATGCATTATAATTAAAGTCCTTGCAAAATATCTTAAATGAAATGAAATGTCCTAGGCATTAAGCCAAATGTCTTAAGCATTAAGCTAAAAGTTGTAGGCCTTAAGCCAAATGCTTTAAACCATTAATGAAAATTCCACACAAATATCCTAAGCCAATTATATATTGTGGCTATAAGTGAAAAATATTTATAAATACACTAAGCCAAATTGTCCAAGGCCATTGACGAGGTTTCATAAACACCCCAAATGAAATGTTTTGTATACACATTAAACTGAAGGTCCCATGAGAACCTTCAATTAAAGTTTTATGAACACCTTAAGCCAAAAGTCATAGGCAATAGGCCCAAAGTCCTATGAACATCTAAACCAAATGTTTTGTTTACACTATAAGCCAAATGTCCTTGAGCCAAACATGAAATAACCCTAGGCCATAGAAACAAAAATATGACTTAAAGATCAATGTGTTTTAGCTAATTGTTAGAGTGTAAACTACGAAATTTAACTTGAAGCCAAAGGATGTTTTGGTTTGAACATTTTGGCCTTGAATTATAATATTTTTGAACATTTTGGCTTAGGTTAAATTCATTTTTGACCTCTCAACTTAAAGTTAAAATCATCTTGGCATAAGGTTGGCCCTTTTAGCCTAGTTCTAAAATCATGTCATGTTTGAATTGATTTTTGTATTCCCTAGCCAACACCTATAATAATACCATGATGAAAACCTCAATTTTTATTAAGGTGCTTTTAAACATGATAAATATATAATCCTAAGACTAAATCAAGGTCTTTGAATAAAAAATTAACATTTTCTAGGTGAAATACGGCCATTAAATGGCCTCACATTATGAGAAAATTGGGTGTTTTACAACTGGCCTTGTAATTCAATTTTTTAGTTGCACTAAACATTTGCAACTCATTGTATTTATACACCATGACTTCTAATAGACAAGTTGCATGAGTTGTAGAGTTGTAATTCATCGTGTATATGGTACAATTTGTTGTTAACACAATTGTAACTTTGTCAAAACAATTCATTTTCAACTACTATGTAATTCTAGCATTACTGCACCCATGATGTCATGCTAACTATGTTAGTAATTATCATCCATCTATTAAAATCATACATGTGGCATTATGAAGATTTTTGAACATAATTTTTTTCTTTGAGATATTGATCCATCGTCCATTATGATTGTTAATAATGGTCTGAGATTGTGACATGTGTCATATTAATTGTATTATATATATATATTAGTAGCTAGATAGGTTGTACATAACCATAGGTAAATAGGTTGGTAGGTATTAATTATCAAAATATTTTATCTTACTTTATGAAAAATAATTATCTGAAACATTAAATCTTGAATTAAATATATGATAATGAATTATTTGGATTGCTTATTTGAATTAATTAACCAGCGAATTAGTTATCTACATTAATTAGTCTAATTCAAATAATTAGTTAGTTCATGAATTAATGTAATTAATATCATATAATTAAATATTTTAAATAAATAAATAAATATAATATAATATTTTAAAATTTTATTTCAAATAATTAATTAAATAAATTCAGATAATTTATTATTATATTATTAATTATTTAAATTCATATAATTAGTCATTTATCATTTGACTTTTTGAAATATTTATTTATTTAATAATTAATGGACTAATTATATGAATCAAACTTATTTATAATTCATAATAATTCATTACTAAATATTCAATATTAAATATGAATTTGGGTAGAAAACATGAAGGTGTAAATAGGCATATCCATATGCACATTGAATTGAATTTCAATATAACATACACATTGCTTTTAGTTTCGCATCTAAATTAATTATATGTATCCAAATAATTAATTAGTTAATAAAATTAAATAATTAATGAATTGGTAATTATTGATGAATTAGTAATTATCTTAAATAATCAATCTAATTCATTATGAAGTATCCCCAATTTGGATAAATATTATTTGATTAATATTTAATAAGTAAATTTTTTTAGTTAATGTAAAATTAATTATATTACACTTATTTATTCATATTAATAATCAAATTATTGAAACAATAATTAATTATAAAACATTACATATGAATATGTATCCTTATTAAGTTATAAGCAATTGTATTATAGTCATAACATACTTGAACAACAATACTTCAATAGTGGTGCATTAGTGGCTGTACTAATTGTATCGATGAAAATTACAATTGAAAACTAGTTGCAAATGTATCTCATAATGGGTGGTGGAAATGTGGACATATGACATGACTTCATGTATGTACATTGTACATGAATTGTAACATATATGTTTCTTTAGTGGCAAATTTACAACAATTTTAAAATAGACATGCAATTACAATGCAACTCTTGAAAAAGTCAAACATAGTTAATTATGTACAAAAAAAACATCAGTGAAAAGATTATTAGAGAAAAAAATATTAGTGGAAAGAGCAACTTGGGATTTGGTCCTTTGGGATGGTTAATATGATAAACCTATGATGGGTATCCTCGAAATGAAACAAAAGTTCATGTAATATAGTGTGTCTGCTGATCTGATAATCTGCCCTAGCACCCTGGGCTCTACATAGAAAACTTGTTTATGCTTGTAGTGGTTTTTGCTGAAACCTAATATTGTTCCATCTATACCACCAGTGCCATAGCTTGAAACCAATAGATGGAAGGGATCATTGAACATTGTTGCAGTAACCCTGTCATAGTGCAATGAGAGGAGCGAGCATTGCATATTAGTGATGGGGATTTAGCAGCTCATAAGACTGGCTGAACACAGAGAGAATTGATTCATGGCTAAACCTCAAAAATCTTGAAAGAATAGTTAGGCCAGAGTCCGAGATCGAGCAGCACAATAGCTGAGTAGAGTACCAGTTGAAGGAATGCCACGATGAAGTTAGTGGCTTTGTAGAAATCCTTGAGTTCAACAAATCTGAAGTGGACTGTAGCATAGGAGCAGGAGCAGTAGGTTTTCAGTTTGTAAACTCATCAAATCTTAATCTATTGTTTAACAAAATTGCAATTGTCAGTAAGGTACAATAGCCTTCTTCAAAGCTTAAGGCAGTCTGTTTTTACGGTAAAAGCTTCTTTTCCTTTTTAGGTTACACCTTTTTCACATCCACTTAATTTCTGTTCACAGGCCTAGTTCGAGGATAAACAAAGCAAAGCACCGTTTTCCACTTAGTGTGCAAAATTTATAAGCTAATGGTAGAATTCTCCCTGTCCCATGAGAAGGTTTAGGGTTTGAAGTTTTTTGCATGACAGCTAAACAAAATAATAATAATAAATTATCCTGCCTGACAGAAGAATTAGGATCAGGCAGAATTGCAGAAGGCCCAAATAGACAAGTCCGGGTATTCAGTGTCTCCATTGGGATGAACTTCTGGGTGGGTATGTTAATGTGGGTACTTTAATGTTTGTATCTCTTCCTTTGTGTAGGCTAGTTGTGATCTCATGGTTTAGATAAATATACGACATGGGTTGGTAAATTCTGGCCAGAGTGAACCAGCACCCACTGGCACACCATCCATTGGATGCTTGTTAATACTCAGTTATGGATGAACCTCCAATGAGTTAGTATATTGTTTCACCTTGGTAACCAATAATGTAAGAAATAGACCTCATATATAGGTAGATAGGTAGGAAAACAGATAACTACTAGATAAGTAGATAGTTTATGCATAGCTAAAGGCTGTTTCTACTACCTTACCTACTAACAACCTGCTAGTGGGTTGTTAGTAGGAAGGTAGTAAAAAAAAAGCAACTGAGCTAACCACCATGATTAGCTAGGGAACTGGAACCCAACAGAAAACTGTCTCCTGACCACTTACCATCCATCCTTAGTGGTGCGCTGGTAGGTGCTGGTTCACTGTGGCTGTAAATTCTGAACCTGTGAGGCAATTGTGAAGAATCCCGTGAATTCTTCTAGTGTATGTGGAGGGCGCCTTACTTACCCTCGGTGAAATTTGTGTCTCAACAGACAGAGGATGGCACCGTGCACCTCCCAAATGAATCACAGCCATGCAAAACTCTAAGGTTCTTTACCCTTGCTAAGGATCTGAGATGGGGCTATTCTGGGAATTTGGGTCCTGCACTCAGCTCCCCACCTGCTGCTCAGGGTCCCCATTCCCAGAACAGCCCTGTTCAAGGTCCTTAGTCCTTACCCTACATTTTAGATTTTTTTGCCAAAGCTCAAAATCACAAAGGACATCCAGTGGGAATGTTTGCAAGCACTTGACCCCAAGGACATCCCCAGCACTTCTGCTGGCAAAGTGTTCTCATCTGGTTCTCTTAGTTTGGTCGTTTAAATCAAAGAGAACCTTCATGGTTCTTAAATCTCAATTTTTTCATGCATCGGATATTTGCCAAATGGTTTTCTGTTATGTCATATAAGAGTTGGATAGTGAAACCGGTTCTTTGATGAGGGTTATATAAATTGAAATTATTAATTATTAATTGATTACAAAACCTAACCTTAATCCTAAACTCTAACCTCGACCTAAACCCGAGAACTGTGGTTTCTAATGCAGGGCCAGATACCTGAGGCTGCTAATTCTTTCTGGGAGCTGCTCTTTGAACTGGCTGGATGGAGGCAGATTCTGGATGGCCCACACTGAACCAGCACCTACCAGCACACCGTCCACTGGATGTCCATTTTACTCCATTGTGGATGAACCTCGACCGAGTTAATATTTGGTTTCATCTTGGTAACCAATTCTGTAGGAAATAGGTCTCATATATAGGCAGATAGGTAGGAAAATAGGCAACTTCTAAGTAAGTAGATGGTTTATACATAGGTAAGTGCTGTTTTTACTACCTACTTACTAGTAACCTGCTTGTGGGTTGTTAGTAGGTAGGTAGGAAAAAAAAAGTAACTGAGCTAACCCAAACTAGAACCCAACAGAAAACTGTTTTCTGACCACTTACCATTCATCCTTCATGGTGGGTTGCTGGTTCACCGTGGCCAAGATTCTGTGATCAAATTCTAGTTGAAACTGGTACTACATTGGGGTGTGTGGTGGCAGATTATGTCAGTTTGTTGACCACATTATATGATTGTAACTTAAGGGTATGATCATACACTCATATTAGTGATCAAAATATGTTGAACATGGATTATTATTATTTTTTAATTGTTAAATGTGCCACACCCATACCTTAATGTTGCGGAATGGTGTCGCCCCTTTCCAGTTATGTTGGGTCTTGCCTAGGTCGTCTCAATGTGCTTGCCTGGTTCTGTACCCAACATAACGAACAGAGGCTTGATCATTTGAGAGTACATAATTTTGCGAAACAGAGTGTCCTTGTAAGGGAAGATCAAAGGCAGATTCTCTTGTCAAATCTTGTTGATCTTGGCACTACAATTTTGTAAGAGGGTTTGTGACTCTTTTTTATGTTTTAAGTTTCAACACAAGGTACTCACTCACTGGCAGCAATTTTCTTTTTCCTTGTGCGAGATTTTTTGAAAATGGTGAAAGAAAGTGGTTTCTTGGGTTTTTTTTTAAATTTTCAAATTTCAAATCACAACCAAAAAAAATCGCCAGATTCTGTGATTAAGTTCCAGAAGGTAGCAAACAATATAGAAAAATATATATATATATATTTAAAATTTATTACTTTCATTTTGTCTTTTTATAATCCAGATTTGGCTAAATCATCTTATGGATGATCACCATTTCAGTTACATCTTGAGATTGAAATTAAAAAGAACACTACTCACCAGCTGGTACCTACAGAGATCATCACATTGACACCAGCTTTGGGCGGGAATTTGATTTTTTTAATAAACCGCCAATTCCGAAGTTTAAAAGGAATTCAGATTCAGAATACCACTACATCCAAGTACTTTGATTTTAAAAAAAATCAAAGTAAAAAAAAAACCACTGGTTCTGGGTACTTAGAAGAAGAAGAAAATAATTATCAGCAGAAAAGAACCGCCGGTTCCAGTCACTTCCCAACCCTTCAAAGAACCGTTGGGTTTCACTAAAACCCTGGCAAAGAACCGTTGGGTTTCTGGGGCTGGTATTTGAGGTTTCTCCATGAAAATTGAGAACTGTGGTTAATAAACACATCAGAGCTGGGGGCACCTGATATTCTGAGAGCCAGGGCTATTGAGCTTTAAGAACCGTCTGACACCCGGATTGGGTGGCGCGGGCCTTGGTTGCAAAGTGTGTAATATCCGCCCCCAACACTGATTTACACCAGGCTTACTAGGTAGGCTACCATGTGAGTTGCTGCTAAACTTGATTTGGTTCTGCCAAATCAACAAACATCTTGTGCTTTGTGAATCCTGACACCATATTCCAACAACAGAGTGAGTGAGTGAGTACTTATTACACACTTTCTTTTGTCAGGCCACATACTTGAAACTAATTTAAAAAGATGCTGTTGTAGGCTAGTCATAGATTTATATAACTAATTTACTCTTCACAACATTTCATCTGTTCCTTGTCCTTTTATCTTTTTTTCTCTTAATTTTTTTTAAAAATAATTTTTATCTTCATACTAACTAATTTAAATAATATTCTTAATTTTTTTTGTCCTTTTTATTACTAGATAAATAGTATCTGGGTGTTTCTGAAGATTTTTTTTCCCTCCCCCAAAGAAATCTTTGGAATGAGAAGAAAGTGTGCCACCATCAATTGAATGGCTACAGAAGGATGATGAATATCATTAAACTCAGGAGGAGTCTGGAAAATAGGGCATCATTAGTAAATAAGGGGTGTGTCACTCAGACTGTGGCCTTGCCATTTACATTAAAAAGGTAAGTATCTTAAGGCAAAAGAAGAATTATGGACAACTCAAATATTTCACCATGCAAAAATATAATCTTTCAAAAAAGACAATCCTCTAAAAGAAACCAAAATCCTTCAAGATATCATAACTCTATAACTAGTCTCAAGTTTCAACACGAGCCAAAATATCATCTTTCAAAAATCCTCATATAAAAATAGACCTACTATTACCTAGGGGCCAAAATCTCTTAAGCTACTATTATACTCTATAATGAATCTGAACACAAAATCCTTGCCTTGGTAGGCAAGGCCAATAAACACTATGGAAGTTCCTGAAGAGTCAAGTGCATCTCAACCCACAACACTAAATTGTCTGTACACTAACTACATTTTAGATGAAGTATGGAAATCAAATGGTGTGAAACTAAGTTTGGGCCTGTAAATATTACCACATACAGTGTGCCCTCTGAGAGGATCAGGAAACACTAATGACCAATTTTGAGGTGTTGACATTTAAATGGTGTCTCACATTATATATAGCCCATATTTGTGGGTGGCGATGGGTAGGCCTCTACCGGACCCCCTTTTCGGGCCTCTATATGTATTTACCACATCCAACATGCAGTGTTAATCCCCTCACCCTCCCCCCAACATGAAAAATGGACAATACAAAGTGATAGACCACTCAAATGTCACCACTTGTGCCAATCATTATGGTTGGCCAATCAAAAATATGCATTTCCTTTTACTCGCTCTTTTAGAGCATAGTGTATATTGGGTGATAAATAATTACATGAGTCCACACCTTCAGTGGTAATTAACATCAAATCTTATATGGCAAGGGACATGGCCACAAGAAGAAATTTTGGGTTTTTTCACTACCCAAATTCAATATTTTTTAGTGAAAAGGGACAAAGTTCATTCGTATGCAACTTAATAAAAAAGGACTAGTTGATTATGATATTCTTAAGTGAAAAAAAATTAGTTGTTTTGGATAGTGACATGTTGTTTTACATAATTTCAAATTTTTGACATAGATATTATGAGACCCAAAGATAATATGACATGCACTAATTTTGTTTGAGTTTTTGTCAGCAAAAGGTTTTAAAAAACCATTCACCACCACCGTACATGTTTGTATATTATATTTATATGATACATCATTATATAACATACGTATTCATCAAAGTTTAAACACAAGACCTCATGGAGATGCACCAAAATCTTAACCACCAAACCGCTTCAACACTTTAATAACATTATTAAAAATAAATAAATTTTATTATGTTTGATTGAAATTGTTTAAAATTTTCAAACTTTAACATACATTCTTTTTTTCAACATTTATTGAAATGCCACAAATGAAAACATGAACTTGAAACTTACTCAATAATCTATTCATAAAGCAATTATAATTTCAAATTATTCAATTTGAAGAATTAAATAAATAACTTTAAATAATGTGTTATGAATAAATCCAAAAATCTACAATCCAACCATTTACCAATATAACTATCCAACAATATTCATAAATGGGATTTAATTCAATATCAATTCAATAGTGCTTTCATTAAGTATTTAACAAAATTATTTTCATCATGTAAAACATATGTCCAATTTTTGAAGGATTGAAAGTCTTTTCTTTTTTCCTCCAATATGATTATTTTCCCCAAATTTTACTTTTTTCACATCTACAATATTATCAAATAGCAATCATCCATAAAATATTTTAACCACATTTGGCTATAAAAGAATTATGGAGTTGCAAAGTTGTTTAAATCTTTCAATATTATGTTGAAAAAAAATTTAATTTGAGAAGTTTTGATTGTTTTAAATTTAAAAACCCTTTTGTTGATAGTCCCCAAACCCCTCCCCCCCAAAATTGCAAAAGATTGGCGACCAAAAAAAAAAGGAAAGATAATATAGCCATTTTTTTCAAGATCATATTTGTAACAACATTAACCATGTATTAAAAAATAATTAAATACACAACAAAAAATTGAAAATAATATTGCAACATCTTATATGTATTATCTTTTCTAATGTAACAATACATTTTATTTTTGTAGAAGTAAATGAAACATAATTTGGTGAAATTTTGGCATTAAATAGTTAAATTACCACCCCCCTCTCCCCCCCCCAACATTATTTTTTGTTTTTTCTTTGGTGGCAATTTTTTACAAATTGGTGATTTGTTTTGGGGGCCAAATTGGAAAAGAATGAAAATTCAAGGAAAATTGTTGGGGGCTCAATCGTTTAAGAAATTTAAAAAATCCATGAATAAAAATGTAGGGTGTTATATATTAGTTGTTGGGTAAAAAATATAATTTATTGCTTCCAAAACACAATACTATTTGTTCAAATTTTTTTTAAAAAATATAAGGTATGTAATAATTGCAAATTGCAAATTATAAATAATATATGGTGGTCTAAATATGTGTATATAAAAATTTAAGCAATAATAGGGTGAAAAAAAAGGTTAAACAATTACCTATTACCCCCCGCAAAAAATCTTGTTTAATGCACATGGTTTAGAACTCCAACCCCTTAAGGGGAAAATGCAAACAATGAAAATTTGCCAAAAATTTGAAATCACAAATTTGACAGAATAAAAATAAATTCTAATGAATAATTCTAATAATTCCAACATAAAACCCATAAATGATTTCGACATCAAACTTACTTTAAACTTACATCAACATGAAAAAAAGATTTTAAATAATTTAAATAAAATTTTTAATTTTTCAGTAGGTTCTAGGACTTTTAACCAAAATATAGAAAGATTTTTACAATTTTATACCTCCATATATGGTCTATGGCCAAAACATAATTAAATATTTTTATGGATGATTGTTATTTGAACAACACCAAAAATTTGATAATAATAACAATAATAATTTGTTGATGTCATTATTATGAAATCACCATTTTTAGTTGATTTATTAAATTTTATTCTTCAAAATCATCTCTAAATATTTAAACATTATTTTGTAACAATTTTTTTTTAATGTTAAATTTTGGTAAATATAAAAATAAATAGTAGAAAATGACTCGAACAAATAAATTAAAAGACAAATTTAATTATGATTTTTATTTTTCTTGCATCAAGAAAAAAATTGGGGAAATAATTTGGGGATTATTTATGGGGTTTTGTTAATGTGGCATCGTGAACGTTTGTAACTTAAAAACTTGCCTATGATGCCTAAAATAAACTAGAGGAAACATTTATTTTATGTTTATATACAAGTTTGTACATTAAAAATTTATAATTTGAAGGTTTAAATAGGACTAAACTTTGCATGTATGAACATTTTGACCTAATCATTAAATTAAAATATAAATGTTATACATGCCAATTTTTTATACATTCATTTCAAAAAATTATGATGAATGCAAAATGAAATTAGTGAATAATAGATTTAACACATTCAAAGTGTGATTCAATTCATGTGCAAATGTTGATTATTCAAAAGATGCAAGGTTTTAAACTATTGCATGTGTTAATAAATTATAGTAGGTGTAAAATGCAACTCATGAACAATGGTTTCAATGTGATAAAAGTGTATGGTTCAATTCATATACCATATTGATAGTTGAATAGATGTCAAAAAAATCATTAACCCATTATAATGCAATGTGTATAAAGTTCAAAGCTACCACAATTTCTACATCAACAATTTGAAATTATTAACAAGTAAAATAGGGTCCAAATTATAATCATAAATGAACAATGTAATGAATGTTACGATTATAAACAATATTGACCATTCACTATTGCAACAAGCCATTTGCAAACTTAAGGTGACCAAATATGATGAAAATGTAATCAAATCAAACAACAATCACAATGTGTGGGGGTGGAAAAGGACATGATTTTTTCTTATGTAAGTGCAAGGTGCAACTTGTGAGTAACATTGTTGACTTGTTATCAAACTTTGATTCAACGTATGCTAAATGTTAATAGTTGAAAAGTTATTAAGAGGATGATTAAACAAACTCATTACTTTTGCAAGTAACATAAAGCTAGGATATTTTCCATGTCAAAAAAATTTCCATTATTATAAAATCCAAAATGGAGGAAAAATTCCAATGCCAATGAACAACATAGTCATTGTTTGCATTATGGAAATTATGCACAAATAATTAATAAATTATTTCATTTGCTACTTGTGCACAATAATAATAGGTCAAATAATGGTCAAATTGGACAAGTAGTGCCAATTAGTGGTAGTGAAAAAAACCCAAGATTTCTTCTTGTGGGCATTGGTGTTAACATGGTGTTAACAACCAATGTTTAGTAGCACCTAATCTTTTTTTTAAAAATATAGTTTGTCAACTTGGTGTTACATAAAGCTTCAAAAAAATGAAAAATTAACTCAATGTTAAAAGACTTTCCTCGCTCTTCCTTTAATCAAACTCACCAAGCGGGAATAGTAACACCAACAAACATTGTTGCAAGTGTTGTTCCAACAAATATGAAATTAAATTCGTTAAATGCATTGATTATTTTCCTATATGCATCCATAAAGAACAAAAATAATCTAGGTTAATATTTTGAAAACAACAAGAAAGATACATTGAAATGCATTAAGAATAATGCAGAAGTTTATGGTTATTCAAATTTTGCAAATATCATAAACCTTAGTGATGATGACACAATAATAGCAAATGTTTCGAAAGAACATTTAGGGAATTGGAATTTTTTTGCAAATTCAAATTGTGTATAAATTAAATCTATAAAACCTTAATAGCCAAACTAGGAGAATGTTAAAAATTTCTTGATATTCATCAAGGGAAAAAAAACATAACATGAGGCTAACTTAATTATGTTTGATTCTAGAGACAACATGGAAACATCCATCATAAAGTGGAATCATATTTTTGCATTTGTCATGGCCAATGGTCATTTTAAACATTTCCATAATGGAGTAGTTTGTAAGGAGGTGGGGGTCTTTCTATGGAGACTATAAGAAGATAACTAATTACTTGGGTGTTACTAGTCATAATGAAGACTAATAAGAGATGTCCATTGAACAAAGGATCACGTAAGGATTATCCAAAAACTCAAGCAAATTGTACTTTGACTTCATTAATGCATTTATGCACACCAAAACCTCCACACCTACCTTCAACCCTCCACACACAAGATTCCATGAATCCAAAAGACGACATTTATTTTATTTGCAAGAGTTTTCATTGTATGATGATCTTGACATCAATGAAAAACAAATGACTAAAGATGCCACTAAGAAAGATGTATCTCCCCCTACACCTCTTGATCCCATACTACACTATGTAGAAGCATTTCAAGAAAGGTACAACTAGGTAATGCTTCCCAATCCTTGCACTTTTGGTTAGAGTACACAAACAAGTTTTATCCACCCCCCCCAAGTGGACAAAAAAATCATGCTTTGAGACAAAATAATCCCACATTTTAGTCTACCTTTTCAAGTCTAAGCACAAAAATTGGGCAAGCTTTGTCACACCTAATTCTAGGAAAAGTTGCACAACTTTCTTAAACTCGAAGAAAAGAGGGTCCCAATATACCTTTACCGTATAAGGGCACAACAAATATGACGAAAACACTTGTAGATAATTCTATTGGGAAACTTTGGCATCATATTGGGAGCATTGGAATGAAAGGGAAAACATCCACAATTCACAAGAATATGATTGAAACAATTGAAAACTTGGTAATGTGGCATTAGTTAAATCTTTCAACCATGTGGCATTAGTTAAATCTTTCAACCATATCCATTATGTAAACTTGGAAATTGAAGAAAATTGTGAACAAGATGGTTATAATATGTCAAACAAAGAGACACTAAGACAAATTGAACATGATAAGGAATGGTACCAACAATAGCTAGGCTTGCAAAAGCCATGGGGTTGGCATTCAAAAAAGACACAAAACAATGTGCCATTGGCACTTACATGAGATGTAGAATGTGAGAACTAAACACCAAAACAATGCATATGTTGATGGATGGTAGATGTAAAGTGGACCACAAATGACACATTTGCAGTCCATAAATCACAAAGAAAATGACTTTTGGTAGGGTATGAAACTTGTTTTATTGTATTTTAACAAATTTTTAATTTTTATATTCTAAATTTTTATTTAGCACAAAAGATGTATTATATTAATCTCATTTCTTATAAAAGAAATGTTCACAATTCTTTGGTTTCAATAAGTTATGAAATTTTATGGAAATTTGTAGTCTCATGACGATCCATCATATTAAATTTGAAAGTTTGTATGCTCAACCCTTATTATAAAATTGCAATAACAACATGATCATATTAGAAAAAGAAAACCATTTACTCAATTTTAAATTATTTAATATAAATACATAAATGTTTTCTATAGATTATGACTCGGGATGTTGCATCACTTCAAAAGAACAACCCATAATGAGATGATGATTTTTTATCACTAATTTTTTCTTTGGGTTTCTTGAAATATGTTACATTTGTTTGATGAATCCTTTCCAAATATTAAAGGTGGTTCTAATTTGTATTGTGGCAAGCTACCTTGACCCTCAAGCATAAACTCTCTCTCTATGATAGTCCATTTATGGATTGTTTAATGTGCAATCACCTTGGATTGGAATAAACTATCATTGGCAAACTTTCTTTTAAAACAAATTTGCCTTTTAGATAAACTTGAATTAAAAGGATACTAATGTATGCCCAATTGAATACCTTTGTGTAAATCCAACTTTGAAGTTCACAATTTTGTATTCACATGGACTTGAATTGAAAGGAGCAATACAAGATTGAACATTTTTGTAACTATAATTTTCAAGTTGTGGCATTTTTCAATCATGTTGATCAACAACGTACAAGGGGAAAGCACACTAAGGTGGAGTACATAATCCTATCACAACTTGTTGGATTATAACTCATGGGCCATGGACTAAAATATCAATGAATAATATGTGAAAAAGACTAAAAATAATAATATTACAGGTGATATGATCACATTGTATGAATTTCATGAATGAATTTTGACTTATCATAACATATTGGACTTTTGAAATGCCAAAAACCTTGCATCACAATCCATATCATATGATTGTGGACTCATTATATTTACTAAAATGTTTAGTTGAGTGATTCTTTTTGACATATAAAGTAGTGTGATGCCATTGATATAAAAGAAGACAATTTTGAAAGATTTTGAAAACCATAAATTAATATATTCAATGAAATATGGATTTTTTAATAAAGTCCTTTATTCATTTGAATTAGTTATTCAAATTATCATTTTTTTAATGTAAATTTTTTATATAATTATCTATATTTGATAAAGTCTAAAAGTAAAAAAATAATAAATTAGCCTTACCATATGATTTGTGCAATATAATATATTATGTCACAATGTAAAATGGACTTTTATCTTAACACTAGCATGGACTCCACATATGCCGGAAAATATTCCACCTTAGTGTGCTTTCACCCTACACCTCTAGGTTGTGGCGATGTTATTCCCTTAAAAGCTTTCTACATTCAATGCAAGTAATGTCCTAAAATTATTGTAATCCATTTGTGTTCAACTCATCCTCTTACATGGCTTCAATCTAAATAACTAACATGAGTTCCTTGACATCCACCTCTTTCCTCCCAAAATCAAATTATGGAAGAGACAATAAACATTGAACACATCAAGTACAATAGTTATATGCAACTTTGTCTTTTTCAAAAGTTATATGAATGCTTGTTTCATATATTGAATGTGTTTTCTATGACTAATTTCCCCCACTTATGTTTGCAATTGTATAATTGCTCCAAAATTGAATGATGTTTTTCATTTTATTTGTGTAATGTCATGAATCAAGGAAGTAATGGATAACCCTTAACTCCATGCAAATAAGGTGTCAATCAATCTTGTGAACTTGTAACCATATAAAAAAGTCCCCCTTGCAACATACATTAATACAACCAAGACTTCCTCAAAACATGGAAGCCATTCACACTCCTAGGCAATCCCACATACACATTGGGTAAATGTTTTCTAGTTGTTAACCGCCACTTGTGTAACAATATTATAATTTACAATCTTGTGGTAGTAATAGTCTTTAACAATAACATTAAAAGGTTTTGTTTTGGCAATGTGAGTGTTGTTAATAACATTCATAGCATTCAACTTACCACACCAATTCTTGAACTCCATCATCACACCTTGCATCTTATCACTCATGTTATGAGTTTTTTTAACGTGACACTAATTGTTCTGACCATTTCCCAAAGCATAAAAACTATAGTGAATTTTTTGATGGTGAACAATTCATTACAAGTCAAGATGTTTAGACCACGTGCAAACTTGTAAATTCCCACAAAACTTTAATTTCAACAAGAGTCATCTTTCTATTCTTGGTATCATGTTTTGACATGCATCAAAGGCATCACTTAGTTGCAAATGTCCATAAATGTTTCTCTTGATATTCAAAAGTGTTAAATCCATTTGTTGTTGTCATATCTTTTTAACAAAAAATGATTAAACCAAGTTGTTGATTGAGCCTTCATGTAATGCCTAAGCTTTTCACCAATTGTTAACAAGGTATAAAACATCTTATAGTCATGTAATGTTATAGAAATTCACAATTCTTCAATATTTTACTACAATTCTATGCCCAACTCCTTGACTAGCAAGCTTGAATCAATGATGAACTTTGATGTCTCTTGCAAACTTTTGATTAAAAGTGCAAAACTACCCAATAATAATAACTAGTCATGGAGGTTTGTTTCATAGTTGCACACAAGAAAACCTATAATGCATTTAAAATAACAATGTAAAGGCTACACATAATCTTTTAAAAACTCCTTATGATAAAAACACAATTTTTTAAAAAAGTGCACACTTTTTGTTTAAGTTTTCAACATGTGTGTTTCAAGATACAACAAAAAAATGACACAATGTGTGTGTGTGTGTGTGTGTGTGTGTGTAACTAAACCACCATGAGCCCAAAACTTTAGAACTTTGGTAAAGCCCAAGCTCAATAATTTTGTGTGCATGAGAACATTAGAACCATACCACCGTGACAAATATATGAAAGCTTCAACTAAAGTCAAAGTTTTAACTCAACTTTTTAGCCTTAAAACCAAAACCCAACTTTTAAAGGATGTCCATGGTGGTGAACATGTTAGAACCAAACCATGATGACCAAAGACCAATTTTAAAATATGTCTTCAATGCCAAACATATTAAGGTACGTGTTTTAAAGGTGGTTTGAACCTCACTACAATGAATAGGCACCTTTAAAATTTGTTCATTTTTAAAGTAGGTCTTTTGAAGGTTCAAATTTTTGCTTCAATCACAACTTTTGGAAGTGATTGTACTTGTTGGAAAAACAATCCATCTTAATCAACAAACACCTCCTGATCAACAATTTCCATTATGATTTATCATGATCAATAAAAGTGTTGTGTTTGGTATATTGTTGCAAATGTAGTGTGTAATGAATTCAATGGTTTGAGTTGGTATGTACCACTAGTTATGCATCAATTTCCTAAATGAAACCTCATAAAAAAATTACGTCCTAGTTTTGATTGTTTCAATGCTTTGGAATTCTTATACATGATCATCCAAGGTTTGTGTAATGTTAAGAATTTTGGTTAAATGTTGTCCCCAAATTTTGTTTTCAAGCATTTTTCATTATAATAGCCAATGCAATGTACATCATAAATATGCCTAAATTGCTTTTGTTCTCAAATTTATGAAATATGGAAAAGAGTAAGCATAATAAATTGTAGACATAAATTACCTTGTCAAAGTTGGATGAAAATAGATGCAAAGTAACAATAAAACCCGTCAATTTATTTATTTTTACATTTATTTTCTTAATCAAATGATAAAAATAACATAGTTATTTCTTATTGTGAATTATCTATTTGTTCAAAAAATATAGCCTATATAATTACTATTTTTCAGCTAATGCTGCTTTTCCAAATATTATTTATTAACTTTCAAATCATTCAACTAATTTTTTGTTTATTTGTTTGAAATGCAAATAGTTTTGAAGTTTTTTTTTTTGTATAGTTATTTTGGACATATTTTATTTATCTAAAAAGATGTGATACATAGGTTTTAATAAATATATTTTCTATTTTCTATTAAAACCACACTTCTAGAATATAATGATATTCATACCCTCAAATACATTTTAAAAATAAATTGAAGTATCCCCATTTACAAATTTATCACCTCACAAATTGGAATACTTTTGGTCTATTTTAAAGAAAACATTGCTTTTAATTTTTTGGAAATAAATCTTTATAGTGCCAAAGTAAATGGTTTTTTCCAAGGATCACATGACATATATCATTTATGTGTTGGTTTATAAATTAAAATTTTGTATTTTGGATATTTTGTTTAACACTCCAAATATGTTTTGACTTCAAATTGGTTTTATGTCATATATATTATGCATTTATGCCTTGTACCACATAAATATGAACTATTTTTTGTTAAGGCCACATTTTCAAACTCCATATTTTTTAACATCAAATGTTTGAACCAAATGTGTTACATTGGTTATAAAAATAAATTTCATCAATTCAAGTCCTTTTGCCCTTCTAATAATCAATATTAAATCCTCTCAAATTTTCAAAAGGAATGGTTGACATTTGGTGAAAAAAAGGACATTTGAAAAAAATAAGGATTATCCACTTTCAAGGTTTGAGTGCTTTGAACATGTAAATTTTTTTTTGATTTGTGTCAAAATTTGAGCATATAAACTTTGTAATTAATGGAAATTATTGCATTTTTTTATTTTTATGACAATCCAAATTATTATGTTTTTCTTGTGATCTTTCAAACATACAAAAATGTAGTTTTAAGGAATGTCCACTCACTTGGGTGGCTCCTTTGATTGCTTTTTACCCTTTTATGCTATTTGTTTGGTTTATATGCATGATACAAGGTAAAGTTAGAGAATTCATTTTTTGTGTCTACTTTACCATGCTTATACCCCAAAAACTTTTGAACATAATGTTTACACATCATGAAATATGGAAGAAATTTGTGTTAATTGTAAGAACAAGTTTAGATGTTGTAATGGTCCCTTCTCTATTCATAAAAATTAATCATGATTTGAAATAACATGCAAAAGAGAAGTGCATAAAAACATAGGAAATAGAATTAAGTTAACAATATTAGTAACAAGTCATGCATGAACAAAAAGGAAGCAAGTTGAGATGGTTCATCATGCAATTGAAGTGCACACTCAATAGGATATTCAAGGGCTTGAAGATATGACAAATATGTTTTGGTTTAATCCCATGTTTTCTTGTATAGACTATTTAATCCTTCTTTTTGTTCAACCTAGCTATTGAATTTCCTAGGCATGTAAGTACATGTCATGTAGCTTGCGTTATCCTTTTTTCTTGATGTCATGCCTCCTATGCATTAGATCGTGCTTGTCTCTATGCATTGTAGGTGATGCCAAGGTTTTGATTGTGGTATCCTAATGGAATAACATAATTTTTTTTAACAAATTCTTACCCCCACACATGCATGTGAAACCTCTCGCCATAATCTCAAACTATTGTACTAGTAGATCAAGGACTCATGAATTTTAATATTTGTTGGTTGTGAACAATGGTAAGCTATTCATTCAATTACGTTAAAAGAGTCTTGGAAAATTTTGCTACAATTTTTAAGTTTTTCTTTTCACCTTTTTCCCCTAATTGCCTTGTTGGCTCCTCCAATGTTTTTTAGTACATAATGTTTGAGTATTCATTTGATGTAACCACAAGAAGGCTAAGTTACAATCCCTTAATGGATCCATTCCATTTGTTTCCATTTTCAGCAAGAGTAATTATGGTTCCAATGCCCAATCCACCCAACTAGTCAACATCACCTTGTTTGGTTCAAGGCAATTATTTCTCACTATGGCTTCATCCTTTTCTTCCCTAATTTTTGTCTTGGATGGTTTGAAGCGGAAGATGTTTAAAGGTTGGAAGGCATGGGATGTGTGTGAACAAAATGTAACCATGTCCAATCCAAAGGCTTGTTCTTGTTCTATAGCTTCTAACGTCATGTGCAAGCCATGACCATTTAAAATAAAAAATGATGGTTGGTTTAAGATATCTCACTTGTAATTGACCTTTTGAAGAAAGGAAGGAACTCCTTGAACAACAAAATTTCATCCATATTTTCTTTTGCATTGCCATGCAAGTCCATGGCCTACACAATTTGATGTAATTTTCATGCATGCACTCACCTTTGAAAATGTATAATACAAGCATAAAGTCACTAGTTGCATTTACTACATAAGTGATGGTGAGCCATTCCCATGAATTTGGGATGTTGCTATAAACTTAATTTCATCATCATTAATTAACCAAAACTTTTACACCAGATTGTAGGCTGGCTTGAATGCCAATATCATCTAAGTTTCAAATATAATTTGGTGGATATGTATGTGTTGCATGTAAAACATCCACAAGTTCTCATATAATGAGAGACGAGATCCCATAGTTAGCCCTTGTGTTATACACATTTCATGACCTTTAGCTTGATGATGTTCAATTTTAGATGTCATAAACCAATACCACCACCTATATCCAAATACATCATTTCAAAATAATGTACTTAGATTGCATGTGTTCAACACCTTCATTTTGAATTGTCAAAAGGTAAAGGAAAATCCCACTTTTTGCATGGCTGAGACCTATGTTATTGTTGTTCCATTTTCATCTTTTGTCAACACACTTGGTTTTCCCGTTTAGGTTCAAGTTTGAAAGAAACATAAAAGATATGTTCCATAATCTACTAACCCCCTCAAAAAGTTTGCTTTCATTCCTATGCATTCATGGCTTCCTCCAATTGTTGGTTAGTCCAAATGCCATAGTTGAAATGGAAGACAAATTTATTTATATGTGGAGTGTGCATGGTAGTGTTGGATGGGGTGTTCTTCTTATTTAAATTATCTTGGTTTATCATGCCATTTTGACATTTGCATGGAACATTCACATTCATGGTTGTTACTCTTGTCTTAGTCCCCAACCACATCACAAACTTCCAATATCATGAAAAATCAATAAAATCCATGTGAAAATCATTAAAAAATATGTATATTAATTCTAATGATATAAATGATGTGTCTTTTCTACTTTTGGTGTTTTGATGTGAATTATTTATGATTTACATTTTAATTAAATCCTACAATTATTATGATGTAATTTTGCATAAAACTATGCATTTTTTGTGTATTAAACACGAACATTCATATGTGTCATTCAAAAAAAAAGTTTCATTTGTTTGAATATTTAAAATATTGAATATGTACAAATATCATTCATATTAATTATAACATGGAATTCATATGATTTTGGTACAAACCTATGAAAACTAGATTTCGCATAGAAGTTGTACAAACCTATGAAGCCTAATAAGTTTGTGATGCAATGTTGTACAATTGTTTTTTTAAAGAGAACCTTTAGTCTCAAATTTGACTATGTAAATGGGAAGAACTGGGCTCAAACCTACACTTGAAAGACTTCCCATTTAAAAACCTCACACTTTTAATTTTGATACATTTTTTCAAATGCAAGAACCTCTAGGCTTGGTTTAAAACTAGGCCCCTCATTCCATGTAAACATTACACATTCCCTTATGCTAAATATTTTTTGGATAGAAAGTTTTATATCAAATTAAAATTGGGGTCTATATAGGTAATGGAGTTCAATAATTAGTAAAAATAATATTTAACTTTGAAATTGAGCCTACTTGTCAACTTAAAAAATAAAATCAACTTGTATATTTAAAGAACTTGCCCTTATTTTCAAGAATGTTTTTTCATGGTTTTGGTTTTGGTTTTGGGTTTGGATTTTGTAAAAGAAATATTATAATGTCCAATTCTTGTGCTAGTTCCACCAAAAAGATGTGAACCTAGGTTCAAGTCACAAAAATTTGATTTTGAACCCCTAGTTTAAACATTAGAAATTAGATAACATCAAAACATTGGTTCCAACCAGTGTTGGTCAGATACCACATTCTAGGGTTAATTCTAGGATATCAATAAAACATTTTATGTAAAAAATATAATAGATGGATATGCCATTTGAATTTTTTTAATAATTTATTTGTAGAGGTGGATATGGATTCTAATTTAATTTAGATCGTTCACCAAATATGAATTTGTTGGTTATAAAATTCAAACAAAGTATGGATACATACAAAGGTTATATAGATTCAAAGTCTATTTGATATGGATTTAGGTTTATTATAAATCCTTTCGTGGATATGAATTTCATTATGGGTACATGTAGAGGGTTATGCACATACAAAATCAATATGATCACCTTTTTTGTCCACTTGCCTAAAACACATTCCTAAACTATAAACTGTAATGATTTGTGGGGGAATTGAACCCTGGTTTTCAAAAGAACTCAGCCCATTAGAATGCAAGTTGCTTACCCCGCCAACACCCCAAACCCCATCCCAATAATCCCATGCAAAAACCCATATAGAAACCCAATAGCTTGCCATCCCATAATATCCAAGCTATAAGCTACAACAAAACTACAATTTATTACATATTCCAACCAAATTATTACATGCTACAACCAAACTACTACATATTGCAACCAAATTATTGCATACTACAACCAAACTATTACACATTGCAACCAAACTATTATAAGCTACAAGTTACAACCAAATTAGTACACATTGTAACCAAACTATTGCATGTTGTAACCAAATTGTTCCAAGTTGTAAGCTAAAACCAAAATGCTACAAATCAAGTATAAGTTACAAGCTCTAACCAAATTGCAACCAAGTTACAAGTTACAACCAAGCTTCAACTTGCAATAGAACTTTTATCTACAACAAAATCTTTAAACCTTAATCAATGCAAACTACAACCAAATTAAAAGTTGCAACCAAGCTACAATTTACAACCAAATTGTTGCAACCAAGCTTCATCCTGCAACAAAACTCCAACCTACACAAAATCTTTAAACCTTGATTACTTAAAGTTATAGCCAAATTAAGACAACCAAGTTGTTGCAATCACAACCAACACACAAGTTATAACCAAACTACATGCTATAAGCTATAAAAAAACTCATTTTGACAAGCTATCAAAAAGTTCACTCCAACAAGCTATGGAAAAACTAACTCCAACTTGTATAAAGAAATTCATTCCAACAAGCTGGAACATATTGTTTTGATGCATTGATGAGATTGTTACTCAACCTCATGAGCTTCCTACTTTGACTTATGATCTACAACAAACAATGAACTTCTTAGAAAACAAAATCATGTAAGCATACCTTTTACATGAAAAACCTTTGTGCATTTGAATGCTTCAACACTTGGTTGCTTGTGTGCATTCATGAAATCCTCTTCGGTGCCACAATTGTGATGTGACAAAAACTTTTAGCATTTGGGTGCTTAAGTGTGTTGAAATCCTTTAGATGGCAAAACTTTGATGTGATAGAAAAATAATAAGACAACATGAGAAAAATGATAGAAAAAACCTTGGAAACCTTAACCAAACCCTAAACAAGCATATGCATATGCATATCCAAACCTTTAAACACAAGATATTAAAAATATATAACGTAGTTATACATATTTAGGATCTCATAAAATAATGGTAAATCAAATATGCATAATGAACAAACATATATGTGCAAGTAAGTATAAATATAAGGATATCATCTAGACCTACATTTGTTGGTTACCTATACCTCAAAATATTAAAGACGGGGAAAATCCAGATATGCATTGTTCATAATTAGTTCATTTACAAGTATATATGGCCAACACTAGTTCCAACCTCCAACAAGTTGGGGGCATGTGTTTAGGTCCCACAAGAAGTATGCCTTTTTCCTTCCTATACATTTCCCATGAAACCAATAAACATGTTAGATAAATGTTTCATTTATAATCCTATTAGGTCAAATTCATGTTTCACTTTTGTATGCTTAGATCTTGGTCACAACACACTTAAATTAGGAACTAACAATTCTATGAAAATTTAAAGTTCCTTTTTAACATATGTTGGTAAATAATTTATCCTTTGATTCAATGAGAAAGTGATAGAGGTGAATGGGATTTGTCCAAATGAATTGAGATTGGGCCTCTTTAGCTAGCTTGTTGTTGTGATGCACAATTTTTATAGAAAAAAAGTTCAATTTTGTTTTGAATTTGCATGTTGTGAAATTTAATATTTTGGTCCTTTGTAAGCTATTAATATATGGGGTTTTATGGTATAAATTATTTGCTTTCATGGCAAGGATTTGTTGATAGCTTGATTGTGTGTTGATTATGGGTATCTTATTGCCAATCCCATTACCAAACAATAATGAACCCATCTTTATATACCTTCCTTACTTGTATACCAAGTTAGCATCCCATGCATTCCCAAACAAACAAAGGTAGGGGTTGTCATATTTTAGAAATTTTAACCCCCACTCATTTTCAAATAAAGGTAGGGACACTTCTATTCTTTGAAAATTTTGTAATGTACAAACCTTCCCATTACCAATCAAAGACTAGAAATGCCCAAATAAGGTTTAGTCTTTGGTTGCACAAATGGTCACCCATTACCAAACAAATTGTTCCAAATGAACAATTACATTATTTTGGCTTTGGGGTGCTTTAATGCCCATGATTGCATACATACAATTCTTTCATGAATGGGTGGTGTTCACTTTTTGAATAAAAGTATTTAAAGTCGAATGGTCGAATTTACTTGGTATGCTTGTTCAATTATGAATGTGGATTTGTTTGTTTATCAAGCATTTGTTCACCAACAAATGTTTAGTGAAAGATTATTCTACCCTATTAGGACTAAACTAGAATGAAAGTTATAAGATGGAACCCAATCCCATGACTAGGCAACAAAATAATATGAGGACGAAGTTGGTATGTTCAAAAGTTGATACTAAACTAAACCAACATTGGTTGTAACTTGCAACTCTCATGCACACTAATAGAAAAAAAGAAGTTATAAGATTCTTGCAAAAACCAATGCCTTTGGAATTTTGCTTCTAACAACCTAATCAATTTGTGGCACAAGTGTCCATCATACTTGGTTTCTCATTTACATGAGCTACTTTTATCAAGGAAGCTCATTGCTATTGGGCAACCATTAGTTTGCCTTGTTATAGCCTATTTATTATTAAATGTTAACAACATTTTGGTTAAATTGCCAATGAAACAAAGACCTAGAATAGAAACACCCATCATTGAACACACTCACAAGTTAGTAAACACATAGACAATTAAGAAACTAACTCATTAATAAACAATGCCCAATTGGTAACTATTTAGTGGTACCCAAAAATTGAACGATTGCTTTTTAAAACTTGCGGTTGGGGTTACCTTTCATTTTCAGATGTCTTCTTTTGTTTGGAAGGGTAATCATTCATCAAAGTCATTTCTTTTGGGATTTCCATCATTTGTTTGGCCATAAATGAGGTTTGTCAAAACTAAAAACTTTTTGAAAGGAATTGTTTGGAATAAAGTCAACATTGTTTTATAATAGGAAGGAAATTGTTTGTGAATGAAGTGTGACACGTCCAATTATAGGATGCACTTTAGTTGTACATGGAAGAATATGTGTTCACAAGAGGTTGAACAAATTTTTTCAACCCCACCTTACATTGGGAGGTTTATTTTGCTGGTTTCACATTCAAATGGAGGTCTCTAAATGGCTATAGGGGTGTTGAGTGAAGGATTGCTTAGACCCTTCAAACCTGCAGGGCTAGAAGAGAGAGAGAGAGAATGCATACTCTTTCAGAGCTTAAATGTTTGCTCACCAGCCTATCTACCCTAGCTAAGGATAATTAGGAAAACAAAAATATTTCAAAAGAATATCAGGGATTGGATAAACTAATGATAAATATTGCAAATAATCACTAGTTTCAGTTTTTAAAACTATTTTCTGCCAGTTCTGGTTGTTTAATTAAAATAACAGAATCAAGGAAATGCTGGTTTCTGTTAGTATCTCAAAAACCTCAAAGAACCGGTGGTTTTATATGTGGTTACTTGAATTTCTTTTTAAATTTTGAGAACCGTGGTATATAATATTAGAAAGCATGGGTTTGCTGCATAGTAATCTAGATTACACCAACATGGATGCAAACACAAGTTCTTCTAAAATGGTTAGAAATTAGAATAGGAAACACAATGCATGCATTTCTTTGAGAAATAGACAGTTTTTCCATTGGTGTCAATATATGTCTCTTCCTGTACATTAGAGTTTTCCGTAAAGTCAGGAAAACACGGCACCAGTGCCCTGAGTTTGGTCCAAAACCCGGGTGAGATTCACAAAAAAAAACCTGCAAGAAAGTACATTAGCCTTCAACAGGAGGTCAAACTCAGAAATGCACCACCTTTTGTGCCAAACTGAGTTTCATCCGGTTTTGAACCCGACTTTCCTTTTTCCTGATCGCCTTCACTGCTGCTACATATATTTTCATTGCTCCTCCTACATGTACAACTACTATAATTACCCCGAACCTTGTGCATGAAATGCTGAGTTTTAACATTTCATACTTTAATAAAACTTCCTGACTTTGGGAACCTCACTCAAAGAGGGGATAGGGAGTGAAAAGAGGCCCAAAGACAGGCTGAAGACAGGATTTACTTTAAGGAAAACTCTATTATGTTGTATTAATAAAAGTGGGTGACAACGTATGTAGTTGGATCTTGTGTCTATGAAGCTATGAACTTTTGTGGTTTTAAAAAAAAAAACTTGTTAATTAAGCTAAAACATTTGGCAAGATTAGACCTTCAATCAGAGATTCCAATCATGGTATTGAGTCTTGCTACTTCCTTTTGTAGCTGTCATAACTAGGGATTTGGTTGATCTGGATGAAAAAAATCATCTAATGGTTTTTAGGGTTTACAAACTCAGAAGGGATACAAACTAGTTTTCTCACTTAAATTGATCCTTTAGGGAGTTTCACCCTCAGTTTTGGATTTGCCTTACCTGAACCTTCACTGCCGTGGGCCAGAGTGAAACAGCCCCATGACAGTTGGGGTGTTCTGTCGTTAGGATGGGCTGTGTTTTTCATCTGCCTCTTTACCCTACATTAACCAACATCCTACTACAGTCAATCTTTTTTGGCTGCTTTTCTTTGACCATTTTTTTTTTGTTTTTTTGTTGCTAATTTTTTTCTAACCCTGACCTCCCTATTACCCTCCCACCTAGCTACCCTACTGACCTACATCTTAGCCCTGCCTACAAACTAACAACTAATCCCTTACTTACTTTTTATCTTTTGGTAAAACATACATTTATGATGGGCTAAACTCTTATCTCTTCTTGGCTAAACTTTTGTCTCTTGACAAAACTCTTATCTCTTTTTGGCAAAATTTTTATCTCTTATTAGCTAAATTTTTATCTCTTGGCAAAACTTTTATCTCTTCTTGGTTAAATTTTTATCTCTTGGCAAAACTCTTATCTCTTCTTAACTAAACTTTTATCTCTTAGCAAAAGCTATTTCTCTTCTTGGCTAAACTTTGATCTTTTAGCAAAACATATATCTATTGGTTAAATTTATATTTCTTCTTGGCTAAGCTTTTATCTCTTATTGGTTAAACTTTTATCTTTTGGCAAAACTTATATATCTTATTGACTAAACTTCTGTCTCTTGGCAAAACTTATATTTCTTATTGGCAAAACTTTTATCTCTTAGAAAAACCGATATTTGTTTTTGGCTAAACTTATATCTCTTCTTGGCTAAACTTCTATTTTTTCTTGGAAAAACCTTTATCTCTTCTTGGTTAAACTTATATATTTGGCAAAACCTATATCTCTTATTAGTTAAATTTTTATCTTTTTTTGGTTAGACTTTTGTTTCTTAGCAAAAACTTTCTCTTCTTGGTTAAACTTTTGTTTCTTAGCAAATTTTTTCTCTTCTTGGTTAAACTTATGTTTCTTCTTGGTTAAACTTCTATTTCTTCTTGCATCAAGATCTACATTAAATCCTACACAAACTAATGGATGGAGACGGATAGCACGCCCTCCTATTAAAATGGCTTATGCATGTTTATTGCCTGGAATAACCAAATCTAGTTGGTAGAGGTAGATTTCGAATAAATAGATTTAGGTGGAAAATGGAATTGAAAATCCCCCAAATTAATCGGGGG
>Ga0209611_10003007_pt1 | contig 29522 bp, 38 predicted proteins | sample S1TSphgellanicum_3_FD_187693 | JGI IMG/M metagenome (GOLD analysis project Ga0209611, IMG submission 187693) | Host-associated microbial communities from peat moss isolated from Minnesota, USA - S1T2_Fc - Sphagnum magellanicum MG (SPAdes) (version 2) | ecosystem: Host-associated > Plants > Peat...
TGGTGGATCTAAATATGGATTTTTTAAATGTTATATTTGAAAAAGTTGTGTTTGCTTTTCATTTTAAGTTTCAGTTTGCATATGGTATCAAATATCTTTGTAAACATTCCAAGTTTGATCAAAATCGTTTGAAAGGGCATTTGTTGGAATCTATCTATGAAGGAAGGTAGTTTGTTTTGTTTTGTTTTGTAGATATGAGATCCACCGAACCAGGATGCTTCGGATCGTGTTCTTGGTGTCTTTGGAAAGCTTTCAACGAGGAGGGGTGCATGGGCTTGGTTCCATGACGTTTGGACTTGCAGTGCAAAAGTTCTTGAATATTGAATGATTTCTTCACTGAAAATTAAATTAAATGGTAGCTGAAAATTTCAAAGGAATTGGAATGTGCCTTTGGTGTTGTTGGAAAGATCTCGATGAGCAGAATTTAATGGAATTTATTTGGTGAGATTTGGATTCAGAATGTGGAAGATATTGATTTTTAAGTGATTTCTGCAGCTGAAAATTCAAATAAATTCCAAAAAACCAGATTTCAGAAGGAAAAATCATTTGAAGACATGGTAACACTTGGGCCAACAGCACAGGCCACACTAGTAAACACATTAAAAAAGAGTCCTTCACTATTATCTATAGGATGAAAATCTATGAGTCTAACTAGTTTTTTATTTTCATACATTATAAAACCAAGGTTTGTTTTTTCAAATTGTTTACAAGTTGGGAATGATTTATGATCAAATATATTTTTTTGAAAACATTTTATAAAGGTTGAATCTTCAAATAATGTTGTTGAGAAGTGCAATCCATTGATTGGACAAAAACCTCAATTTCTTGGTTGTCTTGTTAGTTCTTGTGATGTACCCTGCTTCAATCAGATGGTTTAGTTCACTTGATTTCCTCGTTCTGGTGCACTTTTGTTGAAAACCATTTTTCAGAATGGGAAGTTCAAGACTGCATTTGTCTTGTGTGTGTTTGCAAGTTATGCACAAAATTCTCCAGACACATAGACTAAGCTCACACATTTCATATAGAATCGAAGACCCTTTTGAACAGAAGTTACCAGGGTAGTGAGAGGCCAGCCAAAATTCTCCACACTTGTTTAGCTCCCCATGGTAATTGGCATACTAGTACCTGCCAGTGCAATCAAGTTGGTCACAAATGTTTGCCATGTATACCTGCAACAAGAAGTCCAGGTGAGCAGCAGATTGAATTCAATCCATTTGCAAATTGCACAAACTTTAACACCCAAGAAGTCTACAGTGACCTTCTTGCAAACACTGAAGACTCTGAACCTGCAACAGCTGAAGGTTCTGTGAGCGTCATACCAGTTTGACACTCTTGCAAAGACTGAAGGTTCTCTTATAGTGTCATATCCACTCAATGCACTGGCAAAGGCTGAAGGTTCTCTTGCAGTGTCATACCCCCTTGATTCTCTTGCAAAGGCTAAAGCTTCTTGCAGTGTCATACCAGTGGAGAATGGGTCTGATCACATGCTGATTTCATCAAATGATAACCAGGAAATGCAGGTGTCTCAGACTGAGGGATTCGGAGAAAGGAATGTGGAGTGATCTGGCCAACAATTAGATGATTTGGAACACCCATTTGCACAACACATGAAGTCTGTAATTGCTATGAATTTGGAATCCTTCAAAAGAAAATGTCCCAGGTTCTCTCACAATGCATGCTGTTCCTGTTTAGACATCTGCTTACAGGCTTCTGGATACACCTTTATGTGCATCACTTTTCTTGCAGTACTAAACACTGGACCATCTTTGTTATGATGATCAAAGATAGTCCAGTCTCTTTGTCTGTTGCAGGTTGATTGTTGTCCAGAACTTCTTGCTGCTGATAATATACTACCACCATGTTTTGAACAATTTCATTTTCTTCTTGAACAGCAGACAAGCAGAGGAGATTGAATCTATCACTCTTGGCACAATATGTTGTAAGCTCTTGGAACTATTTGAGAGCAAAGATCTATGCCCTATGCAAGAGGCTTCACAAATCCTGAAGCTCTGTGTTGATATCCTGTACAAGCAGCTGATAAAGAGACTGAAATTTCATTAACAACCAATGGTGCACTGCACTCTTCGCTTTGCACAAAGCTGTGGTCTGATTTCAAAGCTGACCAAAGTGCAAACTTCAAAACTTCAGAATCTTTACAGAGATCTGCAGGGTTCAAGTCCAGCTTTGTCCCAGATGGTGTGCATGTCAAGCTTGTCTTGGGGACAGCATCTCCACATCTACTACATGCAATACCAAGCTCTTTCAACTCAGGTTTGTTTCAGTCTTAACCTATTCTGACGATATTGTTAACTGACTGAGTGCTGAGAGATTCACATGGTTATACCTTGTCCTGCACCTCACTTAGCAGATCAGGATCAACATAGAGTCTGGTGCCTGCCAGGTTATACATTGCAGGCACATGATTGGGTGTACTTTATGTGTTTTTCAGGAACCCAGTGCCCTTTGAAACAGAGTGCTCATTAGGCTGGAGATACAGAGAGTTTCCCACTTCTCAACTGGCTGGAAGGCAGGAGTTCTGCCAACTACTTGTTGCAATTGTATCTGAGAAGATTTCGGCTGATGCAGACCCATTTGTATGACACTTTTGCACAATGTATAACGTTTCATCCAAACACTCTGCAACATCCACACCATGCCATGTTCTGCAGCCTTACTTTGTGAATTTGGCCCTAACTTGGTGCTCAAAAGCTGAGCTGAAGTCTCAAAATTCAAAAAGGCTTAGGAGAAAGGCAAGGAGAGATCAAGCATACCATAGTGCTTGGCTGAGTTCAGAAACCATAGCAAGGTGACAAATGAGGCCACTTTCTATTCCCACACCACAAAGACATGAAAATTACACAGACTACACAAATGAAAAAGGAGGAGGATATTTGAACAACAAGATGAGTGCAGTTCACAGGGAGATCTGGGCTGTACTGCCCCCCCATCCTCTCTATCATGATCTGGACCTGTTTTCATGCCTCTGCAACATAAAATTGAGGAGGTTCATTCAATGCAAATCAAGCTATGCATCATATACACCTCCTGGAAGCTGGGAAAATGTTGATTTCACTGCTATCAAACTTTGAAATGCTACTGCCATCAGAAATCTCAGAGAAATTTGATGATGTACTCAAATCAAGCTCAGAGCTACATAACAGATGAAGGCAATACCAGCTCCATTTTTGGACTACTGGCATCTCACTTCAAGTCAAGACTGTGATTTTAAGACTATACAAACCCTCTCCACAAATAATGACACAGAACCTCTTCAGTGTCATTCAATGGCCGCTTCACAGACCTACTACTACCTTTGTCCTGAGATAGGACTCAACCAAAAGAACACAGACTGTAAAATGCGAGAGAGAGCTAGAGCAAGTTCTTGGAGAATGTTGGAAGGGAAAAGACAGTTCCGAAGAGGCTCAGGAAGGTATAGTTTCCAAGTGAGATGGACATATATATCTCTTAAGACTTGTCGGGTCTACTACATTGGACGGTAAGAGCAAGAGAAAGGTGGAAAGAAAAAGGAGCAGCAAACGAGAGCGAAGAAAGTGGTGCTGCTGCATCAGCAGCAGGTGTAACAGCCACAAATGGATGTGTTACCTTTAGAGAGGCCGGTGACGCAAATGACGAGCCCTGCGAAAGGTTTCTCAGCAAATTCGTCTGTCGAAAATCGAGATAACGTCTGCAAGGCTGCAGTATGCTCCCTGCTTGGCAAGGGCTCCTGTAAGGACGATGATGCGGACGGGGAAGGCGTAGTGGAATGCATTGCTATATCTCTCTGCTTTCTGAACAAACGATTGAAGCCTTTGCCCACTTCTCCTTTCAGGCAACAAATTGCTAGCTTACAAGGAATTAATTTCATACCACGCCGAAGAAGAAGAAGAAATCCTCGCCGAGAACACGGTCTCGTGACCGTTTAATAATCTCCACCCCCCTTGCTTCTTCTTGATACGATCGTTCCATCTTCCTTACGGAAATACGATGCCGGTCCCTTGTTGTTGTTGCTGCATACTGAGAGCTTGGATCCGCACGACTAGTGACAAAAAAGCCCAGTCCTTTCCTGTGTCTTTGTGCCTTCCTTCCCTCCCCTTTTCCTCCCGAAACAGCGAAAGAAATCACTAACATCTTCTAAACAACAAACAAAAAAATCCATCGGCACTGGCCATCTTCATGAGCTTTTCCTGTGGGCTGACCCAACAAATGGTCTTTTGCATTGAAAAATAGATTCAATCTAATCATAAACCTCCATAACTACATGGGTTCAAATCAATAGCAAGGATAAAACTAGGCTTGACAATCAATTTCCAAATTGCAATCTAGTAATCAAAACCTTTTACACCTTCAACAACCAGGAAGGATGATGCTAACCACGGCAACCCTGTACTTTTGTGTACACCCATTGCCCACATGCACTTGAGCTGCAATTCCTTATATCTTTGTTTTCCTTCAAGTTGTTGCACATTCTTACTCTGCTAATATCAAGTTCCCAGAAAGAAATTAGCGTGCAACTCTATTTGACTTTGAGCTTTCAAGTAAATAATTTTCTACAAACCCTAAACCGTAGTAGTATGTAGTTCATTTGTTCAAACTTTCATTAGATTTTCAACACAATATTGTATGCACATGTCCACATGCAATTGCAGTCCATTTCCTTGCATGTTTTCCTTAAAAGTTGTTGCATTCTTAGCTCATGGTAAATTACCAAGAATGACTACCCTAGAGCTTTCATAAGATTCAGTTCATTGTGATGGATCTACTTTAGAGGGAGAGTCTATGAAACAATGTAGCTTTCATTCGGTCCCACATTTAAAAGAAATGGTCACCATGTGTGCCTGAATTGTGAGTTGGTTTTTCAAGAACTTTGTGGAACATTTCATGATAATTGTTGCTGGTTTCTTGCCATAAAGGGCTGATTCCTTGTTGTAGTTGATTTCTGTAGGACTTTTATAAGCTTTCATAAGACTCATAAGCCATTTTGTTCATTGTAGTAGTCCATTTAGTTAACTTTCTAGCAAAATCCAATTCAACATGGAGAACAAAAAACAAAAGACAGAAAAATGGTTTCAGCAAGAGAAGAGCAATGGCAAACAACCTGAAATGCAAAACACCTGGAAACCCCAAATCCCAGAAAGATTTTCTTTTTAAAAAAAACAAACGAACAATCGAAGGAACAAAAATTTTAAAGATTTGTATCTCTCAAGCATCTGTGTTGCTGTTTGTTGGCAAAAGTTGCAAAAATAGATTTCTTCCAGATCTTTGAATTCATTCAAGAGCTCCTCAAATCTGCCAAAACTTTCAAAGGCAAAAGATTTGCATCTGAGTTCTTGTGCATTGCAATCACCTCCGCTGACAGAAGCTTGAAAAAGAAAGAACCTCAAGCTCTAGACTGAGATGCACGATTGATTATTGAAGATTCATGGTGGAGAAATCCTTCTCATGTGCCTTTGGGACAAAAGGTGAGGATGTAGTTGGCTCCAGTGCAAGTGAAGGTACTTGTTGCATCATCATAAGCATAGCTGTAAGCAGTTGGACATGCTCTCTTGAATGTTGTGGAATAGAGAGTGGGTTTGCAAGTGATTGGTGAACCGAATTCTCCTGTGCAGCAATACTGTGGTTCGTTGTAAGTAGCACACGCACTCTTGCATGCAACCACTTCTCCAGCACTTACAACCTGAATACCAGCACCAATAAACAAACATTCAAACAAAAGAAAACACAGAATTAACTATCAGTTATGAAATAAGCTTTTCTGCATTTCTATGAGATTGCAGATCCAAAATAAAACACTCCCACAGTTAGCACTTGTCTGCGTCCTTTGCAGCTAATAAGTTCTTCAGAGAGACATGGAAACTTTTTGCTTAAAGAGTTTTGTGTCCAGTTGTGCAATCATCCATTGCAGCCACTTAGTTCTTCAGAGTCACTGGACAAATTTCTGCATCAAAGACTTTTTGCCTGGTTTTGCAATCATCCTTTGCAGCTGAGAAGTTCTTCAAGAAAGATACACAAGTCTTTTGCTTCCAGAGTTTGTGTCCCATTGTGCATCATGCTTTGCAGCAGCAAAGTTCTTCAAGAGAGACAAACAAGATTTTTGCAAGCATTTATGTCTGATTGTACATCCATCCGCAAATTTCTTCATATGCACACAAGGTTTTGCATCGCTTGTTTGTGTCCCATTGTGCATCTTTTGCGGCTGCATAGGTAGTTCTTCAAGAAAGACACACTCAAGTTTTTGTATCAAGAGTTTCTGTCCCATAGTGCAAAATTCTTCAATGGAGACAACAATAATTTTTTTTGCATCAAGAGTTTGTTTCCATTCATTGTGCATCATCATCCTTTGCACCTGCATTGTTCTTCGAGACACATCCAACAAGCTATTTTGTATCAAGAACTTCAATGAGTCTCATTTCTGAAACAAATCTAATGTTTAGGGGGGTTCAAGATGCACTGCAACAGACTTACCTGCTGTTCTTTGGGACAAACGGCATTGAGATCGCTGGTGCATCCAGGACTGCCACAGTTTCCTGTTCCTCCAATTGCTGTAACACGCATCGGCAGATTGTATCCATCCACGAGACTCACATCATAGAAGTCCATACCATTTGCACCATCGAGAGTGATCTCGAACAAACTGGCAGGTGGAACTCCGCCTGCACCTTCACATTGCATCTTCCCACCACAATCTCCCGTCACACAACTGCCAAGGCCGCTACTACCGAAGACACAATCAGTGCGGCCCCAGAACCTTCCTCCCCATCCCTTGGGTGCAATCTCTGTACTGGATTCACCACTCCCGAGCTCGAATCCACCGCCATCAGACAAGATGGGAATTCCTCCATTGGGTTGCGTACCTACCCAAACTGTGAAATCGCAGGAGTTGACGAAGGTGAACCTGGTTGCAGAAGCTGTCTCGATCGCTGTAAATCCCAAGGAATTGGAAACACATGGTCGTTAGCGTGGTGAAGCCCAAGTGGATCGTTGATTAGAGATGCCTTGGAATGGTTCCTCTAGTGCCATTTCTGAGTGCATCACAATGTCCCTCTACCCAGAGAAACAGAGCCAACAAACATCAAGCAAGAAATGCAGAAAAACTTACAATAGAAACTCAGGATCATCAATACGAGAACGGCTGTTGTTGTTGGCTTCAACTTCCCGCTTGGCGAGGACGACATCCACGAGAGTTTTTCCATGGCGCGAAAGATTTACGAACACCCGACGACGATGGCGACGTGGTGGAGCACCTCAACACAACAACCACCTACGGCTGTATCTGAACTCTGCACTTCTGATCCGCGACGCCAACAACAAGCAACAACAAAACGACGTCACGGAGATGTCAATGACTATTGCATATGTACAGGAATCAAAGGAGCCAGGAGGACTCGACACGGGCCGGAGCGGTGCGGTGCTGTGCAGCTTGCTCCAGTGGAAACTGGAGATCGACTGATGACTAGGAACAACAGTTTGAGATTCTTCTCAGTGGGGGGGAGGAGGGGGGGGCTACTCTTCGGTCAGAGAGAGAGAGACTCAATGCGTTTGTTTTTCGGTTACGACTGCATCGAGAACTCTAGTCTACATTGCACAGATCATCCAGTTTCGAGTAATGACAAGAAGCTACAAGCAAGCAAGTATGTCACTGGAGCGAAATGGATCAAAATCCATCTCTCTAAGAACTGTCTGTTTCCTATATACTCAAGTCATGGATGGAGAAGCATCATGTAATTAGTAGCTAGCGGCTGCTGCACTCACTTGTTGCACGGTCGTCAGTAATTGCAGGCTGTGATGAAACTCTCTTCAGGAAGCGCTGAGAAAAGGGCTTCCCTCATTTTCCCATTTTCCTGACCGATCAGCCAAAATTATTCTCATTATTATTTTCTAAATTTCGCATCTAGGCTACCCTACTTGACGACGGAGTCTCTGAGACAACTTTAATTTAAAATAATTATTTTAGTGTGGCGAGATTCCTTTTAGATGCCTTTTTAATTCGCCACATTTTGAGGAGAAAAACATGGAAGTCGCCATATTTAGACACTGCGGTAGGTTTTCTTTCTTGAAGGTTTTGCCAAAACATAACAGGATTCTAAGAAAAGTGTCTACTTTCCATTATGATGTGCAGCAGAGGCGAATTCAAATTTGGTTCTTTCCTCTTGTGGATAGCAACTAGGTTCGGTAGATGGCATGGGAAACCGGAGTCGCTGATGAACAGTCCGTCCGTCCGTTCGTTTGTCCGTCACTTTGGATTGTCGTTGAGTGTGCTGCGCGCATTGATTTCTGTCGCAGCTTTGTCGCAAACAGACGTTACAGCGATGGCAGGCAGCTGATATCTGCATGGGGAGGGGTGTGGGGCAGGACCCGGGGCAAGGAAAACAAACAACAATGGTTTCCGCCGAATCTCGGTGCTTTTTTATTCTTTCTTTCTTTTAATATCGAAATTTTGGCGAAATTTAACCCAAAACAAAGAGATCAAAATTAGTCGAATTTACACTAGGAAAAAAAAAACAAAATTTTCGAAAATGTTCCCAATTTCTTTGTTGAAAAATAGCGAAATTTCGCCAGAAAAAACAATCGATGTATAAGTTCTCTTTCGATTGAGACTTTGTGGATTCTGTGAATGTTGTTGTGGATAAAGGATCGAGTGTCTGTCTGAATGTCTCCTCCTTATACATGATCTTTTCTTTCTGAAATGTGCAACTCCTGTGATTGAGACTTTGTGGATATAATTTGTTGTTGGTGTACACAAATGAGAGTTTCAATGTTTCCTATCTCAACTTGATCATTTCTTTCTGAAATGTTTTACTCTTGTGATCGACACTTTTGTGGATTCTGTGAATAATGTTGTTGTGTACACAAATGATAGTTTGAATGTCTCTCTGCTATGCTTGATCATTTCTTCCTGAAATGTTCCAACTCTTTTGATTGAGATTTTGTGGATTCTGTGAATGTTGTTGTTTGCGCTTACATATGAGAGCTTGAGATCTTGGAATTTGAAGGTAGCAAACTGTGTAGGGAAAGGAAAATAGGGCAAGAAAGTAGTATAAAACCATGTTCTTCAAGACGCATATTCAAGCTGTTTGCTCACTGAAATCTCCCTCCACATTATGCAATTGATGGAAAGACTGATGTCTAATATGTGAAGACACACTCCATCCATGAAGAGAGGAAGAGTTGCACCATGGCCATAAATGATTCGTTGTTGTTTCATGCCTTACAACTGCCATTGATTATAAGGAGTCTGCAGTATTGCTTCCCCTCTAATCTGAGATTATTGGTAAGTTGCCCTCTTCTGATTTTCTTTTTGCAGCAAAATACATGACAAAATTCATGACTGTAATCACAGTGTTGATTACATTCTTAAGTACATTTTTTTTTTGGTGTTTCAGGGTGAGAAAGATGAAGTAGTGAAACACCTGCATCCTCAGTGACCAATGCCCACAGTTCCAGCATGCTGTTGTTGCCAATGAAACTGGTCGTGAGAAACCCCTCTTGTTCACTTCCTTGATTCTGCCGTGGGTGAAGCAAGATTTGCAGATAGTTGCAGTCAAGAGATCTTGGTCAATTCCTATTTTGATCCCCTTGACTTACTTTTGATGGCAGAGTTGTCAGGTTGTCAGAAGCATGGGTATTGGATTATAGTGATCAATGGATTTGATAACAACTCCTGCAAATTCACCTTGTGCCAAGAATGGAACCAGATGTTTGGGTTTGCAGATTTTATACCTTGTGCCTGACCCAAGGTCATGTTGATGGTTCTTTGGAAGAGACACTGGACTTGGATTGAGGCAGAGATTATTTGTGGATTGAGGCCAAGATAGATTTGGGTCTATCAATGAATGGTGCTGGACTCAAACAAAAAGATATGATACAGCTCTTGTCTAAAAAATCCAAGCCTAGAGTCAATTCTTGAGGTTCAACACAGGCTTTGTGCTGTGTTGTCATTAAAGGGATCAGCACTAACATATTGGCATATGGACTGACGCAGGGTTTAGGGTTTAGGGTTCAGCACCAACACAATGGATTGGTGAGTGGGGAGATAAACTGGCATCCTCTCTTTTTGCACACATATGAGTGTTATTGGCTCCACCTTGACTAATCCAATGTCAGTTGATCCAACTACAACGTCCATGTTGGTGGGCTCAGCAAATCATTTGAGGGTGAGGTTTGGAGTTTGGACATGATCCACAACTTCTTGGGTCTCTTCTGAATATTGTGGATGTGTTCTTATAAATAATAAATAAGATTGATTTATGAGACTCTGCTTGACAAACACATCAACAAAAGCTTTTTTTTCTTTTTTCTTTTTTGTTAGGGTTCCCAAAATGCCATTGGGGATATTCATGCCATGTATGGTTGCATGTCCACCTTGACAGTGAAACCATTGCTTGGATGTAGTTTCGGTTATGTCAGTAAAAGGGAAATGCATAGTTTATCCAGTTGTATCCAGTGCATCTCAAGGTAAGGAGATTTACTGACAATTGGATATGAGTCTATGGCTTTTCACTTCACATATTGAATACAACATTGTGTGTATATGTTCCCTGGATCCTGGGACAATGTGTTTCTGTATATCTATTGTACCTACTACATGCTTTGTTCATGCAAAGCCTAGGCTTACCAGATATTTGTAGAGATAGGAGGAAGTGAAAGATTTCTCCTTTTGTAAGTTAGTCACCAAATTAATGCAGAATGGGCATTATGCATGACAAAAAGGTATTAAGAGGAAATGACCTACTTTTTTGTGGCTTCTTTTTTTTCCGTGTTGTGAAATGTTTTTGAGAAAAAACTTGGAAGAATGTACAAACAAAAATTTGACAATTTTGTAAAATTAAAAAATCCAAAATGAAGACAACTCTCCATCCTTTTCAAGTTGCATAGTTGTTTAAAGGTAATGCATGATTATTATGTAGCTAGGTCTTGTCTTAATGCAACGGGAAAATCATTATCAAAAAGTTGATACTCAAGGATAATCCAAAAACCTTTGTTCAGTAAGAGAACATTACCAGCTTTATGAATAAAAAACTACAATTAACATCTACAAATTCCAGTTTTGTGGTTGGGACCTAAGGAGAGCTTATAAACGGACTCCAATTGGGCTATAACAGATTCTAAATGAATGAAGTGCAGAGATAATCTATGTTAACCAATTTCTGTTTAACACAAATAGGAACCAAGATAGTTTTCTTAGAACTGGAAACTGAAGGTTCTTCATGAAAGTAAAGAACTGCCCAGCATTGGTTAAAACTTCTTTAAGCTAAATAATTAAAATAAATTCAGGATGGTGGTGAATGAATCAATTTTGGAGAATTGACAACCATTTGTGTTATGTGAAAGTTACAAGGTGCAATCATGAGCTTCAGAACAATAGCACCCAATACGTTCCAGCACAATCCAGGTGCTGCATCAATTCTTTACTTTTCCAAATTGTATTCCTCTCTTCCAACTTTAAAAAAATCACAGTCTAACTCTAGAAACTCGTAATGATGTCTCAATACATGTGTTTGCCAAGTGTCTCAGCAAGTGAATCTGCAATGTACAATCTGCAACACTAACTAAAAGCAATTGGGTATTAGCACATCTAACCGATGGGTTTGACACTTTGTAGTTGTAGCTCTATTGTCGAGAAGGACAGTCAGCAGCACGATGTCCAGCTTGGTTGCAGATAAAACATGTCCCTGAAAATGCGGCTCTGCATTGTTCAAACACATCAAATTCAGAATCATTAGACTTCAAACACATGGAAATAATAAAATGTCAGCTTTGATATCTAGAATGACTATCTTCTAATGCTTAGAGCTGAAGCAGACTGAGCCCGCCAGTTGAAACTTTTGTCCATCACATTACACCCTAATAGAAGCAGGTCATGAAAAAGATGCTTGTGGTGGCAGCACAAGACAGCAATGTACAATCCATCAGAAACAGACACTACAATCCTTTTTTTCAGTTTGACAAAACCGATATTTAAACTCCTAATACCAATCCCACCTCCAGTTCAGGTTTCTAGATCCCACCCAGTGGGTGCAATGGGGAGTAAAGATGCTTTTACCTGTCACCCCTACCAAAATTCCTGTCCGAGCGACCTGAAGATCTGCCAGACCAGTCATTGTCTCCAAACAGGCGGCTACTGCCACTGCTGGAGCTGCCTTGCCTCCAACTCTCAGGATTACTGCTGCGGCTACTTGACCTGTCACCAAACCTGTCACCTCCCCTATTGCTACCACGATCACTTCGATCAAAACTGCCTCGCCCACCACCACTAGACCTACCCCCTCCTCTTGGTGAGAAGCGACCATACATGTCACCAGATCTCCCTCTCACTTCTTCCTCCTCTAGCCTTGGGAGCTGCACCAGCATTTTACAGTGTCAGAATATGTGTTTCCATGGCACATCTCTGAACCATACAAGAGCTACCCTTTTTAACTGTGCCTGAATAAGAAACAAATTAACATAGCTTCTGTTCAGCTGATACCTTCTTTGCAATGTCAATGGAATCCCCAGGAGGAACTGGCTTAGAGAGCAATTCCTTAGCCACATCACTTGGCAAGTCAAAAACCGCCCCTGCCATCTGTTTACACCCAACCAACTACTCCTATCAGCACCCCTGAGTAGTCCTCTTATTCCAGGTCCCTGAGTTGACAACTGGTATGGAAAGCCAAAGCTTGATTCAGATCACAAACCTGCCGATCATCAATGACACGAATTTTCCCAACTTTATCAGCAGCAGTCTGCCAGATATCTGCCAACGCTCCCATGAGCATGCGGGCTGATACTGGTCGTGATGGTGCTGTCCGCAGCCACTTCAGTGTTGTCCAACCCTGAATGAGCCCACCCACAAAAGAGAACTTCTTACACCCTGTGATTCCCTCAAGCCTATCATGCCTGCTACAAAACCTCAGTGAACAGAATTAACAACATGGAAATACACCGAACTCAACCCATGAGCCCTGTTGGATTGCAACCTTGATAATAAAACTCAGAAGTGCACATGTAGCCTAGGAGGACTCTGTTAGAAAGCAGACCTCCTCGTGAGTGATAAGAGACCGAGCTGATGGAGGCTGACTAAAGCCACTCAAGTGTGCAAGAGCTGCAGCAAGTGCACTTGGGCCCTGTTGCGCCAACAGCAATTCAGCAGTTGGCATAAAGACCTCTGTGAGCTGAGGGTGAACCCTCCTGATCACCTCTGTTGCCTGCTCACTGCTGGCATTCATGACATCCTCTGCATTGGGTGGTCCAACACGCTCAAACTTGCAACCAACATCCCTCTCTATCAACCTCATTGTGCGCAGCTGCCTATCAGTAAACATTAGGATCGCAGTGCCTTCCTTTCCTGCCCGGCCTGTACGTCCTGAACGATGCACAAATGTCTCAGGGTCATTTGGTATCTCATAATGAATGACCTGCCAACCCCCACAAGATGCAACCTGTGTCAGGCTTGTTCAATGTATTAGCACTGCCAAAGCATGGGAATCAAATAAAACTTGACTGAAAGGGAAAGACTGTGATGACACACCAGATCAACATTTGGAATGTCAAGGCCCCGTGCAGCAACATCAGTGGCAACAAGCACTGAAAAATTGCCTTCTCGGAAAGCATTTAATGTCTTCTCACGCTGGCTCTGAGTGATATCACCATGCAAAGCTTCACAACCAACAAAACGTCCCATAGCTAATGCCACATCATCAGCATCTCGCTTTGTTTGTGTGAACACAATTGACTTTCCTCCTTTCCCATACACCTGTCATGATCATGCAACCTTAGCCCAATTCTGGGTGCACGGTGAGAAACTGAAAGCCCTCAAAACTTCTCCAAAAGACATTCAGCTCAGGTGGTGCAGTATGCCCTTTGCATTTGAGACTTTTACATTTGCACTGCAAGGACCCACATAGCAAAGGAGAAATCAATGCAGCCTTCTACAGACATGGTTGGGGTGAGAATGTACACACACCGCTATAAGGTCATTGAGGACAGATCGCTTGGCAGCAGGAACTGTTGACACGGCATATAGTTTGATGCCCTCTGCCAACTTCTCATCTGTCTCTCCAACCTGCCAAACACCAAAGTCAGACTCTTGGAACCACATCGATAATTGTGCAATAAGAGACTCTATAAACACAGCACAGTTCTCTCCAAAAACAGAATGTCAAGTTGTGTTGTAAAAGAAACAGAGAACCACCCACAATAGACTTGTTACCAGGTCAATTGTCAATGCGTTTTTCAAGTACTTGCGTGACAATTTCTTCACCCATGGTGGCATTGTAGCTGAGAAAAGCATAGTCTGTCGCTGGTGTGTCATTGTTTCCAGAATCCGTTCCACGTCTTCTTCAAATCCGACTGCCAGCATCTGATCAGCCTCATCCAGCACCAGGAAGCACACATTCTGCAACTGCAACGATCCACGATCAATGAGGTCAATAATCCTACCAGGAGTACCCACTGCAATATCCACCCCACGTTGTAGCTGCCTTTGCTGTGTGCTGATTGGAACCCCACCATAGACACAAATTGTTGACAGCATCGGTGCTGACTCCATGAACTCCCTCTCCACTTGCTTTGCCAACTCTCGTGTTGGTGCCAGCACTAATGCTCGTGGTGCTCGCCCAACTCGCCTACATTTCCAACCACCCAGGATTGCAAAACTATGAAAAGCCCTAAACCTTGCAAAACTTGAAGATGAAAAATAGAACAAGAAACATAATGCCATTGATGTTGCATTTGTTCTGTTCTCCTCCACACTATGTACAAGAGAGAAAAGGGGGGCCTGGAAAGAAGGGTTTTTTCCGAAGCTTGTTTTTCAGACCAGGCAATTGCATTGCTTGTGTTCTGGTCTCCTCCACAATATGTAAAAGAGAGAAAAAAGTGGATATGGAAAGAAGGTTGAACTTTTTTCAGACCTGGCAATTGCATTGCGCTTGTTTTCCTCCACACTATGTACAAGAGAGAAGAAGGGCTCTGCTCTGGCTATTCGATCACGCTCGTTCTCATTCACAATGTGCTGGATGACAGGAATGCCAAATGCAAGTGTCTTGCCCGTGCCAGTCTTGGCTCTTGCTATTAGGTCACGTCCTTGCAATGCAGGTTCCAATACTGCTCTCTGTGATACACAATGAAGCACACAAAACAAAAGACATAGCATAACCCTAAAGCTCAGTCCTCACAAAAAAGCTTCAACCCGACAGCATACTATGGGTGAAGAGGGTTCTCAGCTCTGCTTCCTTTCCTTCTTCTCACTATCATCTGTACTATGATGAAAATTCTTCCCCTCATCCTCATCTTCAACTGAGTCCAGAAGAACAGAAGAAATAGCAACTTTTGGTCAATTTTTCAGCTCTTCTCTCATCTCCAAGGCATCAAAGAAGAAGAAAAAGTCACTAAATTCCAACTCTTGCAATCTTCTCTCCTCTCTTCTTCCAGATGTACTGAGAGGTCACCTGAATTGGGAAAAGCTGAGAAATGCCCCGCTTGGCAAGAGCGTCCACAACAGGTTGAGGGAGTCCCAAGCTGGCAATGTCGAGCTGGGAGCCTGGGTCCTTGACATTCTTATCGACAAGTAATACTTCCGCCTCCTCATCCTCCTCCTCTTCTTCTTCCTCCTCACTGTCACTGCCCTGCGAGTACCCAAAAGGAAACTGTCTTCCTCCTCTTCCCCGAGCAATTCCATAGTCAGTCGTCGCAACCGCACCCGCCGAGACTTCAGCCCTTTGATCATCAGACGACGGAAACAACGATGATAACGCCCTCACTTCCCGCAGCTTCTCGGCTTGGAAACCACGACCGGCGGCACTCCGCACGGTGGTGGTTCTATTCCCACAAGCGCAACTGCCTACTACACTGGTCGTCCGCAACCGCAACTTCTCCCCAGCAAGAGACGAAACCAGAGACGACGAAGAACAGGAGACAACAACGTTCCCATCACCACTACTGTCAGAAACTAAAGACGGAGACGGCGAGAATCTCAACACGGCAGCCATGACTCTTGCGCACAAACAGAACCAGACAACAACTGCAAAGAACTGGAATTCAACCGACTCTGAGTCTCTTGAGCCCAAATCTCCGCCCAAATCTCAACAGAGAACTGATTCCGACGACAACCCAACTCTCCAAATTCTCCTGCGATGCAAAAGAAGACGACACGAGAGGAGCAGACCCTGCTGATGATCCCAGGGAGCAGCGATCGCGGCGGCGTCCAGAGAGCTTGCGAGCACGCGGAGATCGGGTACGTTATCCTGGCGTCGGGTGGAGATCCGGAGGCCACAGACTCTGTTCCTGTAACCGACGACCCGGTTAAAAACCCGAGGAAAACAACCGGGCCCAAAACCAAACCCGGGGTTACCTTAAATGGGCCAGGTGGTAAACCCATAGACCCCACAACCAAAGTCCGGTTTAACTTAATGGGCCAAACACAAACTGTGGTATTCCCACAGGGCCCAAAACCAAAGTGGGGCTAACTTACATCGCCAAGGTACAAAGTGAAGAAGTAGGGGAGATCCACATGGCCAAAACCAAAGTGGGCCAAACACATGGTATAGACCCAAACCAAAGCGACCAAAACCACAAAGTGTGGTCAACCCACAGAACTCACAACCCAAGTGCGGTTAAACCCTAAACCCTAAACCCTCAAAACCACAAAGTGTGGTCAACCCACAGAACTTACAACCCCAAGTGTGGTTAACTTCAAGCGTCAAAGTACAAAGCCCGGTACACTAACAAGACCCAAATAACCGAAGTGGGCTTGAGTTTTGGGTTGATTTACAAAGTGTGATAAACCCACAAGAGCCAAAATCCAAAGTGGGCAGATTTTAAAGGACCCAAAACCTAATGTGTTTTTCTAGTCAAGAGTCAAACTAATTTTTGGAATTTGTTTTTTGAAAAAATCTCAGAATTTTCAATATCACAAAATTGGAAAAATAAAGTCCCTTAGCCCCATAGAGAAGTATTGGGAAAGCTAAAAAGGTGGGTAGCAACTAGCAACATAGGGTGGTTATTTGATTTTATTATAACCTTTAATTTCAAGGTCTTTTTTTTAATTTTCAAAATTGAAGAACCTTTTAACCAATCTTTTGATTTTAAAAAATTGATTTTAAAAAATTATAATAAAATAATTTTTTGGGTTTGGGTTTCTTGAAAACAATTTAAGAACTTTTTTGTCATTCAAATGGTTTAATGTAGGTTTTTTTAATCATTTTTTTGGTTTTCTTTAATCATAATTTTGTGTCATTTTATTTTTTTATTTTGATTTTGTAAGAACCATTGTTAGGGTTTCATATACCTAATGTCAAGGGCATAACAAAAGTACAACTTGAAGAAGATTGTAAAAGGAAATTTGTAAATGAATAGAAACTACACAATTTATTGCTTGAATATGATAGGATGTAAATTAAACATGAAATGGACTAAAAATATCATGGGCACAACTTGTGTTAATGAAATTAGAGGGTGGTGCTCTCCAAACTATTACCTATACTATTTAATGGACCTTTCTAAAAAGTTCCACAAAATAAATTTTTTATAAATTTTTATTGCATAACCTTCTAAAAACTTTTGTTACCATGGTTAAAAAGAAAATCCATGAACTATTTTTAAATTATTTTTTAAAAATTGACAATTATTTTTCTTAATTAAAAAAAATTGTCACCTTTGTTTTTAAAAAGTCTCCACCAACTTTTTTTTAAAAAGCTTTCCTTATAATAAATCCCTTTCATAATCACACCCTTGGTGACCACTATTTTGTGACATTACCGAAGTGTGATTTAAACATAAACAGTCACATTCCATATAAACCCTTACAAGATTATGACTATAGGCAATTCGGACAAACTAACGATGGTAATGAAAAATTGCTTAGTTGATGTAAGATCAAATTGCTCACAAGAATGATAGTCCATTGATGAATTTCTTAATGGAAGAGACAGATATCATTGATGAAAATGATACACTAATGAATGCAATTGGTTATTTTAATGTTGATCATGAACTGGAGTGATGAATGTGAATGTTTATGAACATTTTTCCTCCAATTTTTACAGACTTGCTTTGCCACTAGGTGGATTTTTGAGATAAATTAACCAAAATGGTTGATTATATTTGATCAATTTTAGTTGATTACCTCTAATTAGGCATGGGATCAACTTCTTATTTTTAATTCTTTAGGATTTGGTAAAATGTCCTATGTCCCATGCACATTTAGCTTCTTATTTTTAATTTTTTAGGATTTGATAAAATGTCCAATGTCACAAGCACATTTATTTTGAAGCTTACTATAATAGTTGCCAGATTTGTTTCATTTTTTAGTTTTGACTATTTGTGTGCAAGTGTGGATAATAAGAAAAAAAATGCAAAAAAAAAAAGAAGATTGATACCCTTATTGATTGACTATTTCAACAAGTTGATACCAGGCTGGTCATAGAAATTTTGAAAAATCTTAATACTTGATACCCTGTGTAATTTTTTAAATGAATTTTTTCAATAACTGATCCAGTGGATATTGAAAAATAATCAAGAACCAGCCGATGCTGGTCATAACCTCATTTCTTGCCTAATTTAGAGAAACAGGAGGCCCATTTGTAAGGACTGAAGCACCCCAAGATCTGAGAAAATTCTCCCATTATTGCAATACTTGGAAGGAGTCCATGATTGATTTTGTTGCTATGAGTAACCTGCTTGTTATCTCACAGATGACTCTCAAACTTTGACTAGAAGTACACTAAGATAGCAAAAACAATTTGGCTTGCAATTGCCTGTCATTTGGCAACAATTTGCACCCCCGTTTAAGCTAAATTTACTCACAATGCTAGTATTCACACAATAAATCAAACAGCATCTACCCTATTAGACACCCATCTAGATTTGTAAGCATGACAAGTATTATGCACACTAAACTTCTTGGCTGCACTCTTAACATTGTTGTGGCAGTGGTTCACCCGAGGCAGCAAGAGCCATACACTGAGCACCCGTGGATGGCAGTGAATACAAGAGAGAGGTGGGTGAGTCTGGTTGTGAGCACAGCAAGTCCACTACATGAAGCCAATCTGAAAAATCCAACTGTGTGCTGTATTGAAGTGAAATGCACTCCCGACCCCTTTTCCTCAAATAGTAGCTTCTCCAGAAGTCGAGTAGTGAGCGGAATGTGCAAAGAACGCGATGGTCAGCTGCTCTTAGTGCTTGCAAGTAGAGCTGCAACTCTCCATCCCGCTCAGCAAAGATGAAAAATATAAGCACAGTGTTCAGCACACAAATGTTGTCCTGGATCCCACAGACACAGAACAACCCCACCATTGCCACCTTCATCTGTCAGCCTTAAAACCCAAAAAGCACATGCAGGGAAACTTGACTTCTTCCAACAAATCTCATAGAGTCTTTGAAGTCAGCTTTACCTGGTTGACATCACTAAGACGAACAGCACACATGAGGTCCTGTAGAAGTCGCAGTGTATTATGGAACACAAATGCAGTAACCTTGCAGAATTTTGCGTCATAATTTGCTGACACACTACTACCATTGACCCGATAGTCAGCATTGCTCATATTTGCTTGCCTGTCTGGTCCAGAAATAGCAACCAATCCTGGACCGTTGGAGGCTGACTCTGCCCATTGATGTCTGCGGAAGTAGTCCAAAGATAGCACCACAGACCGCACAAACACATTTGAGTCCACCAAATTTGTGACCAAGACCTGTAAAACCATGGTGTCAGCATTAGGTTGTAAACAGGTTTCTTGTACACAGGTGTTACACTAGGCAAAGCAACAGGTCCTGGGCACAGCACATTACTGAAACACAAGTAACCGATGCATGGTCTTACTGCATACAAAGGGTCCTTGAATATAACAGTGCAATTAATTGTTGCAAAGAAAAGATCTTGAAAGAGATAGAGACCTCCACAAACCGGTCAAACTTATCCCCGACCAACAATCTGTTAAGCTGTTGGAATAAGGTTTGGTTGAATTTGATGAGCTCCCCGAGAAGATCAAAATTGATCTACCAACATAAACACAAAAAGTGAGGGCCAATCTCACAAAGTAAATGGGCATTTTGCAGTCTGAGCAAATGACTACTCCAGCATGGCACCCTAGAAAATGACACACAACATTTGTAGAAAATGTGTGAAAAACATGGTACACATAGCTGATGGACTCTTGAGCTGACTCCCTGAGGGCAAAGTTGGCTTAATGGCTGAGTCATCCATTGACCAAGCCATCCCATAGACAATCTTAACTATTTACTCAACAAAAACTATGTGGTCAGGTTACTGAAAAAATTAGACCTGTAAGGAAGTGGCACACTGAAAGCCCCCTTTCAGAATCTCAGCCAAAAGATGCTCCATGAGGCCTGTTGACGCCACAAACTCCTGGAATTTTTTTTCCATGAAGGTTAGTGGTCTGCAAATGCACTTTTGCAGCTCTAGTCACAAGTGAATTTCACTTTCATAATTCAATACACAATGACAAGAAGATCACAATACAGGAATGATCCTAAAGTCTGTACATCAAAGAGGTAAGCCAGGATCCAATTCAATTCAGCATGATCCTCACACTGCCCCAAATATTTCAACAGGCCTGGCTTGAACATCACATTCCCTGCTGCAAAATTCACTATGGGTGTACTGAGTTTCACTGTGCCTGATGGAATTTGTCTATCATGTGTGTAGCACAAGTTGTATGTGTACCTGATTTTTGGAGTCTGCACCTCCCAAGAAAGCTTCTACACATGATGCCAGCCAGAACCTGCAAACTTCTATCCTGTTAGAGACCAAGTTTTAGGACAACAGAAAGCTATTGGTTTCTGCACTATCAAAGAGAACATTCAGAACCATGGCACTAACCTTCAGAAGGTTTGAAGTAAAGGACTCAAAGGTATGTCACAAAACTGGGGAAGGTAAATGCAGAACGTCAATGAGAGGAACAAACCGGTAGAGAGAGTCTGCAGGCTCCTTAATAAGAACCTTGAGTATTTTGAGCATTAGACCATCAGAATCCTTGACTTCTGCTGTTGGATTTGGAAACCAACTGCTTTCCTGTTTCCCCACACCAGCATAGAAATCTATATCAGCAATCTCCCCAAACATGGAAACTGCAGTCCCAAATATTTCAACCATCTATGGTTCAACCAACCTGACAGAGCATTCCAAATTTTACATGGAATTTCTGCCGTAGGCAGGGACCACTTTTCTGTCATGGTCTTGTCTGATGACTCACTGCAGTTAAGGTTCATTCTCCAAAAACTCAAAAAAACTAGCTAGGGTTGAGGGGGCCGGGGGGGGCTACCATCCTACCTTGAATGGGGCTGGGAGTAAGAGGAGCTGCTTGTTCACCCGATTACAACTATCACGGTCGCAAAAATTGTGTATCAACCTCAGGTACTGAATCTTGAGGGCCTGGAAAAACAATTACCCATGAGGAAGGAGTACTACTTTTCCAGCAGAAACTGTTTGATGCCAATAAACGTGGAATTATAAGCACTCAATTATCCTTTGTGTACCACTTTCAATCATTACTGGGTTTATGCAACATACAGATTTAGGGTTGCACGCGCATCCTACACCATGAATACCACGTGAGCTCGAGCGAGACTGTGTGGCCTTCCAATCCAACTTATCAAATAACTGTGTCAGCACACCCACTAATCCTAGTTCGCCCAAGCGATTTTGCACCTGCTCCCGTTTCTTACCACCGCACAGCGCACAAAGAACAAATAGCACCTCCACGTGACGCTGCCACCATTACCACAGTTTACACCTACTGTCAGGTGGACCCAATACAAGTCTGCACATTGTAGAAGCAAATCATAAGGACTGCAGGATGGAAAAGCATAATGACTGTGCAGCCTCATGAACCCTGCTTTCAGGGTCTTGGGAATTGAGGTCAGGTAAGGAGACAGCTTCCAAGCAATTCTCGGAAAAGTGATATGACAGGGACTTACAGTAGCCAAATGTATGACACGCGTAGAAAGGCCAGTGCGGTCCAAAAATGTAATGTTCCAATCAACAACTCCATCGTCCGTGGAGCTTGTGCCTGCCATGGTTTGCTGTGACTGCAATTCTGGGTCAATCATGACACGCATTTCTGCTCTTGTGTTGCTAGCTCGAACCTCTTCTAAAATGTGGCCTTGTCCTTCACTTACTGCATTATACAAGCTCTCGAGTGCACTGCCGTTGACTGACATTGTCATGGCAAATGCAGAAACCTCCGATGAGAGAACAGACTGCAACCCCTTGAGGAATATCAGTTTATTACGCTAGTGAATGTGCATTTGAACCTCAAAGCCCTAAATAAGACACAGCCTATAGACTCTGTTGACCAGGAGACAGTTGAAGTGAAAGGTGCCATAGTCCCTCCCATGACCATTAAAGAACATGGTATCTCTTCATATTCACCCACATGTGACCTAGTTCTTCCTATCAGAGGTTAACACATTCTAAATCCATCCAGATGCTTGGAGAATCCATCTCTGAGACTCATGCAGCAAGGAGTTTGTACATGTAACCCACCCACCTCACGGCTGAAGGATAATTTGTCAAGCATGAGCAGTTTAACAAGGCGAGAAAGAATGTCAGGGATGAGGAGAATAGCATCATGGTTCCTGTCCACCACTGTCCACCCTGGTTCCTCCTCCATCTTTGGCTTTGGTGGCCCAGTTTCCACACTACTCTGGTTTAGCCCCATGTCCACCTGGCCTGTCCAGTTCCCTGCCTTAAAGCCCATCCACCAGACACAACCAACACATTTTGGCAATAAGTCAAAGAGAGAGTATAAGTTGCCACAAGTGGCAACTTTGATTGATCTCAAATTGGGTAAAAGAAGGCCACAGCTTCACTAAGAGCAATGAGATTTGTCATCCTACCTCAGGTTCAAACACAACCATTGCAAGGACTCGGCAAAAAGAAGCAAGCTGTTGGGACGAGAATTTGTGCACAAGACTTGTGAAGTTTGGAATGTCCTGCACCCTTAGTGTGTCTTCTCTCACAGCCAGCACCTCCTCTGCTAGCCCAACCGCTGGCACCCCCACCAAAAAATACACAAAATCCAAAATCCCCCCCAGAAGAAGAAGTTGAGAAAACAAATTTAGTTGCAAGTTTTTTTCCATATGCAATTTGCTGAGACTGCTCAATTCAATTCAATTCAATTCAATTTCTGCATATCACCATAACAATAGCAGATTGCTGAAATTGCTGAATTTCAGAAAGAAAAAGGCAAAAACCAAAGGTTGCTTGGAACAAGATTCAGTTCAAAATACAAAAGCACAGTGCAAATTTCAAGCAATGAAACCTCAAATCTTATGAGTAGGTCACAAAGATTTTTAGGGCTGAAGATATGAATCCCATGATTCACAGTGTCAAAGAAGTTACAATTGCAGTACCACCGTGAGATGATTTTTCTTTCAAACATATTAGGTCAAAACAGCCATGGCAGTAGAAAATTGTGCTTGCTTGCTTGCAGCAACCACAAAAGGAATTGAGGGGAGTAGTGCAAATGGGTGCAAAAGGGGGATGTCCAGGACACTATCCATATGGTCAACAGCACCTTACCATATTCAAAAGTACTGTAGAATCCCATCAGACCGAACAAATTGATGACGAAATCGTCGTGCGCTGCCAGAGACTCCGTGAAATAGGTCACAGTAAAACACAGTTCTCGCAGGATATTAAGACACTCCTTTTGCAAAGACAACAACTTGATGGACACCATTTTTTCCGAGCCAGCAGCACCAGCACTGCCGCCGCCGCTTCCGCTGCCTTCAGTAGTGGCAAAGGGACAGAACAGACATCTCAATAGTAGTACATCACCACCGAAAAGAACGAAAGCCTCTCGATTGAGCTGAAGATGTGGACTGTTCAGCTCACAAATGGTATGCGAGATGGTGGAAAGTACACGGGCGCAAGCTTCCCCTTGATTCTCGATGAGAGCCGCCTCCAGCTCCATACACAAGGGCGCCACAGCCTGCACGCTCGGTTGCAACGAGCGTAACAGCGTGGATGGTAACTGCCGCAACCCCTTGCATCCACGGCCACTGATCTGTCCACCCAGCACGCAGCTGAGCACCGATCTACTGCTGCTGCGTGCGCTCGAATCCCGGCGCCATCGCTCGGGCGACGACGAAGTGCGCTCGCATCCCAGCGCCATCGCTCGGGCGAACTTGCAACGCAATGACAACAAGAACAGCAACGAGGCGTTCAGGAAAACAAACTCCTCCTCCACCTCCAAACCCTAAAAAAAATTCTTTTCTTTTTCCTCTTTTTCTTTTCCTCTTTTCTTCTATACTTTTTTGTTTTTCCTTCTCCTTCTTTTTTCTAGTTTTTACTAAAAATTTAAAGGAAGGGCCCTGGTGGACTTCGCAGGGGACCAGTGTTAGGCGGGTATTTGATTTTGCTCGTACTTGCAGGTTACGTGTGTCCCAGACGGTGTTCTGCGGGTATTTGATTTTGTTAATAACCCGGGTTTCAAAAGTGTCACAGAACGATCGGGTTTCACTAAAGAACCGGCGGTTTTCTGTGCGATGAGTTGATGCTATATAATTTTTTGAGAACCGTGGCTATGTGTCTGAATCGGGTATTAGGAGTAAGGATATCATGTTCAGATTCATTATAGAGTATATAGGGTCACAGGTTCAAATCCTGTAAGATGCTTAAAGTACATAATAAATAATATATACCGACAGGCTTAAGGGCTTTTGACCCCTAGGTAATAACAATAATAATAATAAGGTCTATTTTTTTTTATATGAAGATTTTTGAAAAATGATATTTTTTGGCCTTGTGTTGAAACTTGAGGTTAGTTATAATAGAGTTATAACATCTTGCGAGATTTTGGTTTTTTTTTAAGATTATATTTTTTGCATGGTATCTTGATTATTCCAGCGACGATGTTTCTCCTAAAGGGAATACTTCCCTTGAAGTCTAAGGAGTAGGAGCCTTCATTAGTAAACTTGTCCATATGCTTGATGATGGTGTTTCGAATGCCCACAATGATTTAATCATTCATCTTATTTAAGGAGTTGGGTTATTATTATATTGTAAAGGAAGAATGAAGCTTCCCCTGACTCCGGACGGACAGTGGCTACGGACAGTAGCTAAACATAGCGATCCATCTGACGGGAGAATTCTGCTTTTCTGGCAGAGCTTTGGATTCCGCAGCGATGGCTTTGAGGTAGGTTAGCGATCCATCTGACGGGAGAATTCTGCTTTTTTGGCGGAGCTTTGGATTCCGCAGCGATGGCGTTGAGGGAGGGTTTTGCTTTTTCGTTTCTCTAGGGCTTGCAGCTCGGAAGAAAAGCTTGACATCATCTTCCCGTGAAGCTCTCAAAAGCTCTAGATTCTCGAAACGAGCAAATTCAACTGGAAAAAACAGAAAGGGTTTAGAGTGAGAATTGTATCTGCACTGCTGGTGGGGTTGGGGTAGATCTGTCCATGCATTTTTATTTTATTTGTCCTGTGGGAGCTTAGTGAGAGACAGCAGAGAGAATTAGGGTTGAGGAATCCGACGAGTTTTTTTTCCTGGCTACCAGAATCTGATTTCGAAGAATTGATGAGAAATGAGTTTGTGGTATTTTGAAGGCTTGAGAGAAGAGATGCAAATCTCTGCGGTTCTCTGTGTTTTCCTGGCATCTGAATAACATTCCAGTTTTCCAAGGTAAGCCATATAGTTTTTTTTTGTTGCGGGGTGGTTGAATTGCTAGACGTTAGGTTGTGTTCTCCATTTCTGACATCAAGACTGCACTTCTTTCTTACAGGAAACTTAATTTCAGCGTTTGGATTTCCGTTCTTTAGCATCATTGGACTTAGTAGTTTTGATCAAACTTGATGATTCTGTAGCGCCTTCTTTGAGCAATTGCTTGAAATTTGCAGAAGATTCACTTAGTTGCATGTGTTACAATTTTGCCACATCTGTATTGTGAGTTGATTCTGATTTTGTGACTCATGGTACAGTCACAGTTCTCTTTGTCAACGAGGACTGTGGGAGGACTGTGGGATTTAGGGTTACAATTTTTAAGTCTGTTGTTACAACCCTCCCCCCTCCTAATTTACTCCTCCTGATTTATCATACTCCTTCACAAATTCAGCATTAATTAAATTATTTTGAAAGTAATTAAATTTTGAAAAAAATAATTACCAAGAATGCCAAAATCAACAAAAATAAGTTTTTGGGGGTCAGATTTGGGATTTGAGAACTCAGGTCTATGGGGGCCAAACACCCATCACACACAGTTTAGACAAACCAGGATTGCTATATAGTCGTTAGAATATGGTGTCTCTTGCTAATGATATTATCTATACTAAAATTTTCAAAAAATTAAAAATCTAGAGACAACGTTTAAGATTCTAAATATATTAATTATTTGGCAAACATTTGCCGAATCCGTTCAATGACTATGATATATATGTTCAAGTTCCCGATAATGTTTTCCTATGCTTTAACTATGGGTAGAGCACATGAGTTTAGAACATTTGCAAAATGTGAGCCCAAACTTGGCTATTGTGTTGTTCTAGGTCCCTTACTTTTGGAAATGCCCTTCACCCACTATATAATCCAACACCTATCCAGTGCTTCTTTGTCATTTAATAAATAAGTAAGTTAATACTACACAATAAGTTAATCACATTCAAATGAGAGAAGATGGATTTTGATAAGTCCATACAATATTGCTTTGAAATACTCTGTCTCTCTTTCTCTCTCTCTCACACACTTTCTCTTCTTCGGTATTGTGATCTTTGCAGGAGTCAACAATGCCTTGAGCAAATAAGTGAATACAAACTAATAAACCATGGACTTTCATTTCCTCCGCCACCCATGGGATTGATTTTGCCTCACATTTTGAGATCAATAGCACTGCCTGTACAATTCTTTAGTTGATGTAGCCAAACTTCAATAATGTCCACACACATGGCACTAACACAGAAGAGTGCAGGAGAACCCCCCTGCCCCAAGATGCTCGAAGACATACAAGAACATATGCGTGCACTCATTGCGCAACATGGTAGTGCTTTGGCTGCTTTGACGGCCTTTCGGCAGCACCTAGAAGCTCAACGAAATGACGAGCAAACTGACTCTTTAGAAAATCTTGTTCCACATATTAATGGTCTAACATAATTTAATCAAGTCACGTCAGAATCTGCACATGAATGTCACAATCGCCTACAGAAAAAACGGCATGCTAAGCAACGTGAACAACCTTCTCTTCACAATGATGCATTACAATTGTTTGGAGACGAAGATGCGTCAACCCCGAGACGATGGGATTGTGGAGAAATGGACACAATATGTGGATTCTGCAGCGCGAAAATGTGGATCAAAGAACGATCGGCAAAGTCAACAAACAACAACCCACAATTTTCTTTATGTTGCGAAAATGGCAAAGTTTTGTTGCCGAATCTTCCTACAACACCGCAAGAGCTAGAAGTTCTTTTAACCAACAAAGAGAGCAGTGTTGTCAAATTTCGAGATCAAATTCGCATGTACAATTCGGTGTTGGTATTCACTTCGCTCGGTGCCAAAGTTGATGAGTCGGTAACAAGAGGCCCTAGACCAAACTCCTTTTGCATTCAAGGTGAATTTTATCACAAAATCGGATCCCTATGTCCTGTCGAAGGCCAACGACCATAGTTTGCACAACTGTACATTCATGATACGAAACACGAATGTCAAAACCGTCATGTCGTTATGCCTTCGCTTGATCCAACGACGTTGGATCGGTTGTTGACCATGATGTACAATATTAATCCTTATGTCGAAGTGTTCAAAATGGCAAGGGATATGATGGCAACAGAAGGTGTTCCCATGGATCTGAAATTGCGTTTCATTACCTCTCGAACAAAGGATGCCCGCCGATACAATGTGTCGACAGCCGATGAAGTTGCTACATTGATGGTAGGAGATGGTTTTGAGGCTGTAGACAAACTTGACGTCGTCCTTGCTCAGCAAGCTAGCCCGTTTTAGCGCATTTCCGAACTACATGTGGGATACATGGCTCTACATTATCCATTGCTATTTCCTTACGGTGAGGATGGATGGCATCCGAATATTCCGCTCAATGGTGTTGTTGCTGATGTAGATTCAGATGACGACCATGCGGAAGAATCTAAGCTTTGAAAAAAGCATTGCAATGTGACAATGGCAAAATTTTACGGTTATCAACTTCAACATCGAGACACTGATGGCATTGCGTTACTTCGGGGTGACCGATTGCGGCATTAATACATTGTGGATGCTTATGCGGCTATCGAACAAAATCGTTTGAAGTATCTGCACCTGAATCAAAAAAAACTTCGTGTGGATCTTTATCAAGGCCTTTAAGACGCCATCGTTACAGGTGACAATAAGGTTGTTACCATCGGATAGAAGATCATTCTGCCATCTTCTTTCACAGTAGGTCCACATCACATGGTTCAGAATTATCAAGATGCCATGGCAATCTACAGATGGGCAGGCTGCCCGGATGCGTTTGTTACATTCACTTACAATCCCCAGTGGTTTGAAATCAAGAGAACGTTGCTGCTCGAACAACAACCTCAGGATCGACCGGATTTGGTAACCCGAATGTTCAAAATCAAGCTAAAGGAGTTGATCAATGACATTCACAAGAAGCATATTCTGGGACGCACGATTGCGGGAATCTATGTCGTTAAATTTCAAAAGCGTGGGCTGCCGCATGCACACATTCTCATCTTCTTTATCGAAGACTTCAAGCCACACACAGTCGAAGATGTAGACCACATGATTAGTGCTGAACTTCCGAATTCAAAAACAAAGAAAGTTGGCCCACGAGACGGTTGCCAGATGCACGATGCATGGTCCATGTGGAGCTGCGTTCCCAAATGCCTCGTGCATGGAAGAAGGCAAATGCAAAAAATAATATCCACGCAAGTTCTAATCCGAAACGGTGACGGATGTAAACGGATACCTTATTTATCGGTGTAGAGATATGGGGCACACAGTTGTGGTTCATGGCATTAAATTGGACAATCATTAGGTGATACCGCACAATGTCTATTTATCGACCAAATACGATGCGCACATCAACGTTGAGGTCTGCAACAATATTCGTGCAACCAAGTATTTATTCAAGTACGTATATAAAAGACATGATCGTGCGACTGTTGAAATCTCGTGCGAGAACGACAATGCCACCGAAGGAAATGTGGTCGATACTGATGAAATTAAAAAATATCTCGACTGTCGCTATGTATCTGCATCGGAAGCAGCGTGGCGCATCTTCAAGTTTGATATGCATGAACGATTTCCTACCGTTGAACGTTTGCAATACCATTTGCCCAATCAGCAAATGGTGTTGTTTTGCAATGGCAATGATGTGCAAGAAGTGGCAACACGGTCAGCCATTTCCATAACGATGCTGACAGAATGGTTCAAAACAAACTAAGAATCGGAAGTTGCACGAAGCCTTACGTTCGATCAATTCCCTCAACAATGGGCGTGGAATCAGAAGTTGAAATGATGGACACTGCGCAAGAGAGGTTTTGCCATTGGTCGCATGTATTATGCACACTCGACATCAGGTGAACATTATTATTTACGAATGCTGCT
>Ga0209611_10003008_pt1 | contig 29517 bp, 14 predicted proteins | sample S1TSphgellanicum_3_FD_187693 | JGI IMG/M metagenome (GOLD analysis project Ga0209611, IMG submission 187693) | Host-associated microbial communities from peat moss isolated from Minnesota, USA - S1T2_Fc - Sphagnum magellanicum MG (SPAdes) (version 2) | ecosystem: Host-associated > Plants > Peat...
ACCATCATAGTCATTATGTACACATAGAGCACAAATAGTAGCCATGCTTGTACATATCCACACACAACAACATATCATAATAGTTGTGTACACATATTAGATCACATGTTGTAGCCATACTTGTACAAAACAACACCAATAGCACAATCATAATAATTGTGCATACATAGAGCACACATCACAATCATACTTGTACATATGCCACACAACACATCATAATAGCTACATTCTAACAAAGAATACACATAATAGCCACACTAGCCCATACCACACACAACACATCCAAGTAGATATGTGCACATAGGAACACACACAATAACCATACTTGTACCATACCACACATAACATATCATTGTAGCTACAAATGCATTGAACATAGATGGAACACACATAATAGCCATACTTGTACATAACCACACACAACAATACCAATATAGAAGCAATATACACAAAGAGCACGCATAGTGGCCATAGTTGCACATACCACACACAACATTTCATAATAGCTACAAAAACACACAAAGCATGGATAACAACCATACTAATACATACCACACATCACAATACCTACAATACACAGAGAACATAAATAGTACTTACATACAAGTGGTAAGGCTTCACTTTCCCAAGTTCTCCTCCCCCTTATTAAACCAAACTTATTGTGCATTTTTATTTTTATTTTGTTTTTTAAATCTAAAGTTTACCTACAATAAGCTCCTTGTTGCCAACCGTGGTGCTCATGTCACCTATTTTTTTGTTCACCATAGGATATTTGTTAATACATTGACATGACATTAAAAAGGATCTAAGTTAGGTTGAAGATTATTGAGTTTAAAAGGTCAACAATGTTCATTTTCATTTCTTGATCGACATGGTAAAAATGGCCCATCACCTTAATGAATGTGCTTTTTTCAATAACCAACCAACAAAATTAATATCATTACAAACTTAATGTAAGTTATAGACACACATATCCTATTTTATTTTATTTTATTTTATTTTAATTGAAGTCACAAATGCCTACTTTTAACCACTTCATTTATGATATATAGGCAACCTTTCTTTCTTCAAAGGAGATAACATGGAGATGTAGGTTTTAAGAAAGGTAAAATTATGTTATTAAATTCAATTTTGAAGAGATTAATTGTCATGACTATAATTTGTGTGCACAACTAACTCCCTAGAAGGGCAACAAAGTGCCTTCCCAAAATGAAATGAAGTTGAATGTTTTTAAATGAACAAGGGATTGAAACTCGGAATGAGTGTAAGAAAATGCAAGTTCACTCTCACATGAAATGAAAGTGTGTGCAAATTGCACTTTCAATACTTTCAAATGAGTTCTATCAAAGCTAACAATATACAAACCTAAGGGACAATGAACAACAATAGGTGGAGGAGGGTCCACATTAAAACAAATCTAGGGGCGTCAGAGTGCAAACCTAAGAAACATTGATAGGTTATAGGTGGTGGGCAAGTCTACACCACCAAAGTTGACACAAGGATAGGCACACTTGCATGAATAATCACCATAGGCAATTTTGCACCTTAAAATACCCCAACCACCTCACAAATGTCAAATGTAATTCCAAACAAATGTGAAGACAAAAAACACAAAAGCCTTCATGTTTAAAGCAAAACAAATTGGCCACTATAACCGCACCTTTCAACCCAAATGAACATGTACATCTTCTAGAGTATTGTCACATTCCAACATACATCTGATTTGGGTCAACCTAAAAATAGATCATGCAAGAAAAAAACTACAATCATAAAATTGTGTTAAGGTCTAATGGGGACTTTGGATAGAATGCGACAAGATGTGCAAGGTTGGAAAGATTACAAAATTGGATGCGTTGTAAAAATAAAAAGATATTCAATCATTTAGGTTGTAACCATACTATAACCAAATTATAGTGAAGCAGTTTGAAATTGTGAAAAACAGCTTAACAACTTGGAAATAATTATAATCCACAATCCCAACAACTTTGAAACCAACTATGTCATTGTACTTCACATATGCATCTTGACTACCAAGTATTCTTCATTATGCCAATTAAATTGTCAATTCTTTAAGGTTTAGGAGGTGTAAAAACAATTTTCCTCTTTTCAAAAAGAATCAAGGATGTACGATGCCTTCCAACTATACAAAGAAGTTTCCATATTGTAACCCAAAACCCTTGAAGAATTTGTGATAACAACTCAAACAACTAGAGGACTAAAGGTTAATATATTTGAACTTCTAACTAAACACATGTTTCAACATTCTTTATATTTCACCATATATGTCTTTATAGGCTCCACTAAGCTCTTTAAAACTAAAACACACATGTAACGAAAAGCCACACATGAAACAACACTTGGACCATAATTTACTTTGAACATTTAGGAACTTGAAAGCCACATTACATCAAAAAACCTAACACTTGCTACACTACGCATGGATATCACAAATTCGACTCCCACTAAACTAAAGTGTTTCAAGGAAAAACAAAATAATTATTTTCTACTAATCAACTAATATAACAGGGGCAAAGGTCAATTCTTATTGTTGTGCATTGCCCAATATAGTAGCAAGTTGTATGTTATTATTAATAATTGTTTTTCACTTAAACCCTTTGAAAGGATTGAGCTCAAAATAAGTAATAAGTCTTGATTCTTGGTTAAGCTTTTAATAGATTACAAAAGTTTTTACAATTACATATTTACATGCAAATTGAATCCTCACTTACAATTGCATGAATGAGTATTGTTCTTATGAGTACTAGTTATTATAAACTAAATTCTATAAGTAGTTCTACAATTTATGACAATCCTTCATGGAAACCTTCAAAAATTACATTAAAAATCCAAAATACATACAAAAATACATACATTTCTCTTCAAGCTCTCTAAAATTGTATTCCAAAAAACCATGCCCATGAACAAAAGGTGAGAAAAGATGTTCCAAAAGATCCTATGAAAACCCTAACTCACAAACAAAAATCCTAAACCCTATAACTCTCTAATTAATAATTGAAGTATTCCTTATTGATGCCCAACCTATCCTCTTATCCCTGTAACATTACCCACCCCCCCATGTTGAATTTTGTTATTGAAATCCTTATAATACACAAGTGAATTAATGTTAAGGTGAACTAAAAGTATTACTCGCGAACTACTATCAATTGAAATTATGCCACCCACAACTATTGTCCCTATGTTAGGTGGTTAGTGGACATTTGTTATTGTGTTAGCCAATCTACTATAGGTTTTAATTGTGAGTTTACAACCATCAATCATTGGGCCACCTACACCATATGTTCCAACAATGTTCCCTTTTGTGGCTCTTATGTAGCCTAGTCTAACAACTCATCAAATTGTTACTCCTATGTAAAGTGCTCCCCTCATGCAATGTTTGAGATGGTGTGTTGAATTCATCAAATTGTTATTCATGGTGTCAAACAACAACTTGTGTATTCTCCACTATAAGTTTTCCCTCTTGAAACTTTATTGACTAAGTGCCTCCTTTCATTCCTATTGGTTGTTTAACGTCTTGCTCAAGTTTTAAAGGTTGTCCAACCTATTCTATTTCATCCTTATAAGTGATGCCACTACATTATTAGAAATAGTGTTCATTTCCACTAAAGCTTTCCACCCAACGAGTTGTTCGGTCGAAGACACATCACCATACAACAATGCGTTGGGTGAACTAGATTGTGAATTTGCACTATAGTGAATGTTTTGTGATTCCCACTTAATTACATTCCTATCTATGCATCACTAGGGACCCAACAAGATTAAGGTGGATGTGGACAAATTTATTTCATTTTATGGGAAATTATCTATATCATGGATAAGGCATCTCATATTAAAGATTTAAAATCTTCTTCTTTTTTCAATGAGAAAAAGTAAAAAAACATCCCAAAAATTTTTGCTCCAAACCTAATGAGCTTGTTGAATTTGACATAATAATTCATAATGTACAAGCCCTCCCCTTTTGTTGCCCATATGCAAGAGGGAATTATTTTTTATGCCCATTCACAAAATTTCCACTTGAAGTTTGAAACTCCATGGATCAATGGAAATGCACAATGGAAATTACAAAGAGGAAATGCAGAATCAAATGCACATGCAATTTAGCTTGTAACTGGGAATTTGATCAATAAATAATGGTTGACCACCACCATGTCATTTGTGACAAAATATTGATCATTGAACCTCAAGGATGGAGACCAACTCCTTTACCAACATACCACCCAACTTGTTATGAAACCAAAGAGTATTGCATTTATTGAATTCATGTTTTGTTTTAAACATTGCACAAATGTTAAATTTCTTATCGATATTTTGTCCAAATGACAAAATTGAAATTTCATTTTTAATCATGCACACATTAACAAATGGTATATCTCCCAAATTTTAAGCCAACACTAGTATTAAATTATTTTATAAAATTTTGATGTAAAATATATCATTTTTAAAAATTCTAATTTAAAAGTAATCAAATATAATTTATTCAGATATAATAGTCAACAAATAGACCATATTATATATATACTAAAAAATTTAATTAATTTTATTATTTATAATGTATATTAGTTTTAAAATATTAAAATATAAACTAAAACATATCAAATAATGTTATATAATTAGTAATTTCTTGGAATTTCATACCTTTTATACATATAATGTTTTAATGTTGATTAAAAATTATGATTAAAAATATAACATATATTAAATAAATGTAAATAAATTTTATATTTTGTGTGTTGTCATTAATTATATGCCCAATCTGCCTAAGTTAACTAGTAATTAATGTAACCTATATTATTTATATAATTAATGATAGTTAACATATTTTAACTTAACATAACTAATGAATAACATGGACTACTAGTTATTAATTTTAAGTAATATTAGTTTATCTATGCCTAAACCTAAATCTCAATTTAATTATTAACTTATAATAACATCTATATCATGACCTACTAATTAGTTTTAATAAGTAGGCTTGGATAAATTAAATCATTATTGAATACATAGATTTAGGCTAAACTAGTTATTCTCATTTAATAAGTATGTTAATATAAGCCTTGATAGTTTCTAATGTGGAGATGAAAAGGTAATGTAGAACTAAACTATCACAAATGTTAACATTAAATGTAATTTTATAAACTTTAATAATCAATTGCACAAACTTGATGCAACACGTGGTCTGTTCATTTATGTATAGTTGGCAAAATATGTTAAAATGGTTGCAAAAATGGTTGCAAAAATGACTTGGTTTTCATTCATCAATGGAATTTAACAATAATTGATGACATATGTTGATTTTTCATCAAAATTTTTATTGAAACACAAGTTAGTCACAAATTACAATGACATTTATGATTATAATCTAAATCCATTTGTTTCATAGTCACATATGTGACTATTAACACTTGTGAATTAGTGATACTTGGGACTACTACATACGTTGTCACAAAATAAGTTGATTTGAAAAATAGTCACACCCTAGTTACAAACACATGGTTGGAATGGACAAGATTTCTTATAGTGATATTTTAGAAAATAACTTTTAAAAAATTAAATTTATATATTAAAATATTAACATCAAAGACATTGCATGTTGTCTAGATGATGAGTGAAAATTATGCATAGTGGAACCATTAACTAAGTTGCTGGGTGGAATCACTACTGGAATTGTTCCCATGCTAATTGTTTCCTAACAATGTCTATCAGTAGTAGGACAAAATCTTAAACCACTTTAGTGAATTTTGGGATTTCCACCCAACAATGGGTGAGATGCATAATGGAATAGGACACAATTTCTAATAATGTTCAATCTTATTTCACCCAGACAAGAAACTAATAATCAATGTTTCGATATTTAACATAGGAAATACATAACAAAAAATTGGAAATGTTTCATAATATGCTTTTAGCTAATGCATGTACATGTTTTCATTTTTTTTCACTTGCTTGAAAGCGTCTTTCAAATTGTCTCAAAATAATTCCTACATCAAATTGCCACCATCAATCAACTCTTGGGATTTTAACCCCAAAGCTTCTTACTAAAGATTCAATAAAACATTGTCTTGCACCTTCAAGTTAGAGCATACTCCTCCAACCAATTGTAAGAATAATAGGTTCCATATTTTTCATGTTTTCCATCACTCCATGCAATCTAATGATGTCCAATTTCAAATTTTAAACCTTTTCATGCAAAACAACTTCCATCATTTCCTTTTCAAATTGATTTGGTGTCATTTTACTAACTACAAATGTGAATGCATCCTATATCTCCTTGACCTAAACTTGTAGACTTGATAGATTTTGTTCTTGTATTTTTTTAATTCTTCACTATTAGAAAATGTATGGACAAACCATTACAACTAACCACCCAATTCAACTTTGGGTGGTCTTCACATAACACGAACCACTCATGATTTTGTTGAAGGGGCAAATCCCACTAGAAACTCACCAAAGTGTTCATGTAGTGGAGGCAATGTGGTTTAATAATTTTTTGTTCGAATTGTCTTCAAGCATGGTTGAAAAATTTCCATTCCACCTTTTAAAACCATTTGGGTGGTTTTTTCTAGTGGTCATTCTAAGCATTATGCACAAGGTTAACCACCTTACAAGGTAGGTAGGTAGCCACCATGTAATTTAAATGCCTCATGGCCTAGTTTGGGTGCCTAAAATCTAAATGCCACATGTTTGTACTTAAATTTGCAGCCATTGGGTAAGTGCATAGAAACGAATATTGGGTAAATATAGATAGAAATATAACTAGGTTACGCTAAACATACCTAGGTCATGCTTCATTAGCCTAATCCTAAATTAAGTACCATATGTATACCTTAGCCTACTTTACATACCTTACGCATAACTTATGTTAACTTAAATATCATATTCTATATACCAACCCTACCTTACATTTGTAAATTCAAGTGAATACGGGCTAAATATTTAAGTACCCTACTTTACCCTACCCTACCTATACCCTATGTTAATTAATATGTTATCCTACATACATAGGCTAAATGATTTAGTTTTCAATATATGTACTACTCATTGTAATTTACACTACTACAAAACATGGTACTTTTTTATTAGCAAATCTAGTAAAAAAAAACCCAATTTGAACCAGTGTCAAAATGACCACTCTGTCATTTTGGACAAATCAATTTTGACATGTCCACTGTGATTGGGGTGGTTTTATTAGGTAGGTAAGTAGGTAGGTAGGATGTAGGTGGGTGGATGAGTAAGTAGGTAGTACATCTAGGTAGGTAGGTAGTTAATATGTAAGTAGGTTATAGGTGGGTGGACAAGTAGTTAGGTAGTTAATATGTAGGTAGGTTATAGGTGGGTGGATAGGTAGTTAGGTAGTTAATACGTAGGTAGGTTATAGGTGGGTGGATAGGCATGTAATTAAGTAAGTAGGTAGGTAGTATGTAGGTAGGTGGGTGGGTTGGTAAGTAAGTATTACATTTAGGTTGATGGGTGGGTTGGTAGGTAGGTAGGTAGGTTGTAAGATTATAAGTGGGAGGTAGGAGGTAGGTATGTACTCGGCATAAGATATCCCATTTGACTAAAGAACATTGGTCATTTTGATTAATGATGTCTATTTCTTATGTTCAATTTGATTAGATGTCGCATTTGATTAAAACCTATTGGCCATTTTGACTAGGGTTGTCTAACTTGACTAGATGTATTGGTCAAATAAATCACTCTAGACAACTTGATTAATCAAAAAATACATGTTTTGGGCCTCTAACCAAAATGGACATCTCCATTAATAAAAAAGGGCTAGTTAGTCAACTTAAACCATTTGAAAAACCATGTTTTGTAGTAATGTTGTAACTTCGATTATTTACCTAAGTATAATTAACTAACAACACCTAGGTTAAGTTAAATACCTACAATCATACCTATAGTAAGTTATTGGTTGTTACCTAATTATTTACTTATTATACAATAATTAGTGTGTGATTAAATTATTAATTATTAATTATTGAAAATACATTGTTAATAATATAAAATGAATTAGGTCAAAATTGTAAAGAATTAGTTACAATATGCTTGTAATTATTAATCAACAATATAGTCCATTATAATTATATAGATATTTTATATAATTTAAAGATTTATAATATGGTTACTTGAACCTATTTTAGGCTCCTAGACCTAGGCCTAGTTGCTTACGCTTTAGGTTTTAAATTCTTAAACTGAGGCTAATTAGGTGCCTAGAGTTAAAGCTTTAGGTTCTTAGACTTAGGTACCTAGTTTTAGGCCTAATTTAAGTTTAACCTAAATCATTTATGTTCTAACCATGCAACATAACTTAAATGCCAAATGTTTAAATGTCATGCACCTAACTTTGGTGGCCAATGTTTAAATGCCATATGGCCTAGCTTGGGTGGCCAATGTCTAAATGCCACATGGCATTTGACTAGTCGAAAGGAGATTTGATTAATCAAAGTTGTGTTTGACCAATCAAATAGGATTTGACCAATCACCTTAATGACCACCGCATGTAACCACTAATAGAACCATTAATGAATACACTTGTTGCCCATGTACCATAAAAAAACCAAAAAAAAAAACTTGAACCAAACCACCCAATGCCTATTTAATTGTTTTGTTATCCCACTAAGGACCAACCACTACCCTAAACCACTAAACCTACTTGAAACCCACCATAGAGGTACCATTGCAAAATGAGTGCTTTACACAATGGTCTAACCAGATGTTTTTTAGTAATATTTTGCCACCCATCTTATTGAACAACCATGTCATCTACTTGTTATTTCACAAACTAATATTCCTTGTTCTTATGCTCAATTTCTTACTTCATGTGATTTTTTTTCCAACTTCACCTTTTCATAATCCTACATGTGTTATTCATAGTTTGTATGCTTCTAGTTTGCAACCATTAACTCTTAATGAACTACTACCACTTGTTTGTCATTGTCACATCCTTCACTAATTGTTACAACCTGTGTACCTCCACCTAAATTTGTTGTAGCGACTTCTTCACCTTGTTATTCTCATCCTCAACTTGTTTGTTGACCAGTTTGAATCCAAACAATTCCAATAACATTGTATTCATTTGTTAAATATATTTTAATTCAACCATTTGTTGATACATGCATGCAACCTTCATGTGTGGATTTGCATTTACTCCTCTTGATTGTATACCATTTGGTTTATGGAAACTTGGAATTGATTTTAGAAAACTACTTCCTAATGATTGACCAAGTGTTTTGTAAGCAAATTGTTGAAAAATGTAAAAACTTATTGTTGATTATGGTTGGTCCTTAGTAACCACTTGTGCCATTCCTACTAGTTGATTGGATATATTTGCAAGTATGCTCCTAATGACCATTGGTGCCCCTTTTAATATTGGTTTCTCTTGTCCGCTAGAAGATTTATCATTAACAACCACATGTATTGTTTTTAGTACATCCTATTAGATATGTTCACGCAATTTGATTTTAGAAATCACCTACTCCATTCATGGTGAAAGGTGACCTTCAACACATGTTGGTATCCCTTGTTCCCTTTCTAACAAGAAAAATGTCATCTTCCATAAAAGGTGTTGGAGATGTTTGCACTTCATCATCTTTTCTGTGTGTGGTTCAAAGAAAATATTAGTGGAGTTTATTCCCTCTACCCCACTAGAACTCAATGTTGCATTAATTCTACTTGTGGTTCCTCCACTATGTCGCACATTCATGGATGCTTTTACCTAATGAAGGCTTTTTCAACCTATTCTTCATTTTCATTAGACTAAATTACCTTGGAAAATGTAATTTATGTTTTTCACCTCTCCTACTTTTGTTCTTGTCTAAGCAATGAGTTATTTATTTTAACCTACTACTAAGTACATAACAATTGCTTGTGCATTTGTTCCACATTTTAATTCAAGTTTTTGGTATTTCAACCTTTGACACATGTTTTATTTCATCCTTTGAAATGCATTCCCACATAAACACTTCAATAATTGGTTTTGAATTATAAACATCCTTGGTGGATACCTTTTTACCCATCCCCTATAAGATGTTTGTTTGTCCCAATATCCACCTATGAAGTTTTTTATTCACTAGAAGAAAAATGATTTCAAATCATGACTATAAATAATATGCAATCAACACCTAGATTAAGAACTCATTAGTTACGTAAATGAAGTTGCATCCAACATCTAGTCGCAAATGATGATTCACCATGATGTCAACACAATCCACATGATTGATGTATGGTTAACATATATGATCTCATTTGTTGACCATTTGTATGCAACTTGCAACCAATCACCATTTTTGCCATTACATTATAGCCCATTCACATATTGCCACTTGGCATGATCAAAAATTGCCATGTGACATTTTATTAAATAATTCAAAATTCAAAAAATTTAATAGGTAGGTAGGTAGGTAAATATAATTTTTAATTTAATTTAATGTTTAGCCTCTAGGGTCAAACCTTTTTATTAACTCATCCCAAATGGCATGTTCTTTTTAATGTTGTTTGCGTGTTTTTGATGTTTTAAGTACACCTCTTTATATAGTCTACAAGATTGAAATGGAAAATAAAAATGAGATCAATTTTATAGTCAAAACCTAGCTAATTAAACATTAATTTTTAATTTTAAAAATATCCCAAATATTTTGTCTTTTTTTCAATGTTGTAAATTATATAATAAAATTTGCACAATACACTTTTTTGTTTCAAATTAAAATAAGATTCTCCTAAAAACACAACCTACCTACCTATTTTAAGATTATATTATTAACTATATCTACTTATTTAATTACCATACATGTATACCTATCTACCTACATACCTACATACCCACCTAACCTATGGACCTATATTCCTAACCTACCAATTAACTAATTAACATAGGTCTGGATATGTGTGTGTGCATGTGTAATTAACTTAAATAATTTAAAGTACTACCTACTAATTAGCCTAACCTATTAATTCAAATAACTTATGTCACACCAAAGTTAGGCTCACATGGCATTTATGCTTAGACCTAAGCTAAACTTTGGTTTAACATTGGTTAAATTCAAATTTAGCCAAATGTTGGTTAAACTAACAATTGATTAAAATTTTCCTAAATTAAAATTTGGTTAATGGTTTGCTAAGTATTGGCTAAATTAAAACTTGGTTAAGGGTTGCTTAAACATTAGGTAAACTAAAACTTGATTAAACATTGGCGAAACAAAAACTTAGTTACACATTGGTTAAATTAAAAGTTGGTTAAACTAAGACTTTGTTATACCTTGGTTAACTAAGTATTGACTAAACCTTGAAAAAACATTGGCTAAACTTTAACAAATTTAAAATATGATTAAAAAAAATTAAATCTTAACGTAACTAAACTTCATTAATAATTAATAAATAAATTAGCCCAATGGTGTTCCTTCTTGTTAGTTGTTCTCTAAGCCCATATGCACTCCAACTCTACAATATATTTATGTAACATTGGGACAAATCAATATCAATCCTCCTCTTATGGCAACACACTTAATGCCATCATTTTCTTCTTAATTATGATTTTTGGGAAAAAAAAATTGTTGATGGTATAGAAGTGCTTTTGTTACCTATTTATTTTGCCTTTTGTGAAATTCATATGACCCACTCCTATCATTTTGGAGGTGGCATTGCAATAGATTATTTTATGACAATTTGTTCAAGCACAATTGATTCGTCTTTTTCCAAGTTTGATAACACCACTATCATTGTGGGTTGTCTTTTTGTTCTTCCTTGTTGTCTATACAACTTTTGAAGTAGTTTTTCCACCATTCTAATGTTATTGGTTGTGACATTTTGTTATTTGCAATGTAATTTTCATATTTATTTGTCTAGTTTTAGCACATAATCACTTGGAGGTGTTGGTGGTGAACATCTTGGAGAATGTATATGTAATGAAACACATGCAAAAACTTTAAAGTTCTTTTTTTTTCAGATTCCTTCTTTTCCTTTTGCATTTTTTTTTTCTCCTCTCCTACTTTTCATGCAATGCAATGTAAACAGTCAACAAAATTTTCAACATTCATGTTGTGTGCAATTGTATTAAAATGCCAAGAAAACAATGAAAACAATGAGTGTTAATTATTTTATGTTACGATGATTATTATTTTCACACTTGTCCTATGACTTTTGTACATTTATAGGGTTTGTAATTCAAATTGATGACCTTGCCTTTTTTGGTTGCATATTTTCTTGGTAGCATATTGATAGTGAACACATGCACAATTAATAATGAACCAAGACATTCACCAATGTCCATTTGCACATGAAAATACATCAACTTGTGGCTAACAATTATGTTATATATTAATGGCACATCATCAACCTATTCCTTAACCACTTCTAATGAAGTGCTAAAATCGCTTGCACTCTAATGGTGACATGTCAGCTACTAATTTATTTCCAAACATATTTGAATAAACTTTTTGCTACACAATGATCTAATGACACGTAGTTTATCACATAAGGTATTGAAACTTGTTGGAGTACATTTTCAACAACTAGTTTAAAAACTACCTTCAATGAAAACACACCATGAAAAGGCCAACTTATGCATTTCTAGGACATATCCTAAAATTACACACCTCCAAAATGTGTTACTTTTCATTTTGGGTTTCATTTTTGGTGTTTGAAATTGAAATATATATATTTTAAAAACTAAATTCAAGAAATAATGGGTATATTTATGGTATATGCAATATAATAGATCATGTTCTTGTTTTAAACAACACCAATTTCCAATTTGAACTAATCAACCAAAAAAGGTTTCAAATGGAATTTTAAAAAATGGCCTGCTTCATATTTCTTATGATCTTCCATTTGAAAATGATTGTTTTTCAAAATTCTAATTTACTACATATTCATGATCATTGCCTGAAAAAAAAACCCATTTGTGATATGATGGTTATCAAACATGGCTCACAAGCCTATTCCAAACATATGGAATCACAATGTTTAATAGATAATACAAATTTCATAAATATTCAAAATCATTTCAAGCATTTCTTGAATATATTTCCATTGTGATGTAAATGGTTTTTGCATGAATGTAGTTTAAACATCACATCATATGAAACTAAAAGTGCAGTTTTTTTGGCATTTGATTTTTTAATGTGTGACCTACCATAAAATGCAAAAACATTGTGGAAATCCTTATTAATAATGACATGGTTGAAATTCAAACATGGGTACCTTAAAAAAAACACAATGTGACAATAATCTTGGCCTTCTCATAATGTGCTTTCATTAGGATCAACATACAAGTATGGCTTAAGTTTATTGATGTTAACCAGTACATGATTGGGTTCAAATTTACCCAAGGCAACCAATAAAACAATATTATTGGGCAACAATTATTCTATTTTGTATGGACCATACCATCATTTCTTAAATTTACCAACGTTATTTTTTTTCCTCTTTAGACTTTAGAAAATATAATTACCAAACTAGAAAGTTTTATTTAGGTGATGTTGCTACAACCATAGGTACGAGTTCCATTGAACATTTAAGACATTCTCTTCTACCTCTACCCAATACACTTGTAGTTTTTATAGCTCATGTAACCTACCAGTCAATACCCATACTAGGTTTGCATCCCATTGTCCTCCATTGAGTGACAACAAAACATATTTAGTTGGTATGATGTATGTCCTATTGTGACTTTATATGTAATTCGATTTGAAAGTAATATTGTTGACAAGTGTTTGTCCCAATTTGTAAGATTCTCATTCACAAGTTTTATTCACAAAATTATGATTATACTTGTCCATTCCCTTGTAAATAGTAGGTTGTAGAACTAACATGTTTCAATATAAAATGATTTGTCAAATGTCATAGATGAATCTTGTAGTCACATTAGCAATGTTTGCATGCCACACTTGTGCTTCCACCCACTTCAGGGCATAATCAATAGCCACAACCCATTAATATACTTATTATTAGAAAATTTGTCAACTAGTTTAATTGGTCCCATGAAAATTTAGCCCCCATTTCATGAATGGTTCTTCATGTATAATAGTTACAAATTTTGTTAAATTCATAGTCTTCATACATCACACATGTTTGTTGGCACAAGTCACAATTGTCTTAGTATTCCATCATGTCCTTAAACATTGTAGCCCATTAGTGTCCTACATCCAAAATCTTTTTAGTTGTGATGTATACTACAAAATGACCCCACATTACCCCTTCATGTAACTCCTTGAACACCATTCATGATGCTAGTTGGATGGAGCTAAAACTTTGAAATTTTTCTTTCTACTACCCCATTCCAAAAAATTCATTAACATTTAACAATGGATTTTATGAATATAAGTGTTCAAATCACACAAGGTTGATATGCACCCCAACATGGATTTTAACCTATAACTCATATCAATAATCTCCAATGGGACTAACAATTTGCAAGCAAGTTTATGACCCTTGAAAACTTCTACACACCAAAATCTAGTTCAAAAAACCAAGGGGAAAAAAAGGAAATAACTTTGAAAATCTTGTTGGTTTTTTACTTATGCCAACACCTAGTTATTCCTTGGTTGATTTCTTCATGGTTGCAACTCTGATTGTGTTGAAATTTCTTGAGCAAATGATGCAAATAATATTTTGGAATAAATTTAATGGTATATTTGAATGTAATTGGATTAAACATGGAAACTCCAAAAACTCATTCACAACCCAAGACCTTTTGAAATTCAACCAACTTTATTTTTGTTACAAAAGTTCAATTCAATAGTTACCAAGTTCCATATTCCTTTTTTCCCTTTTGTTCCTCCTTTCCTTCAAGATTTTCTTTTTCCTCTTCTTTTACACACCCCGCACACACCTCTCCCTTGCTCCCTACCCATTTGCTTCCCAAGGATGTGAAAGTTTTCCTTGCCCAATGAGCATTGAAAGAAATCCATTCCTTTGCCTTTCTTCTAATAAAATGGCTCATCCCATGCAATTAACTAAAGAAGATTGGAGAGAATCCATCCTTTTCCCCTTACTCCAAAGATCATTCCCATTCCTCATCTCGATCAACATCCTTAGAATTAGATGAAAATGCTTATGATTATAAGTTTTCCATCTCAAGTAAGGCCAGCCACCTTTTCCATCATAAATAATTAAATAATTATCGTAGCCTAACTGCTAGCTACAATATTATTATTGATGATGTTGTTTTATTATAACCAATTATTAATTATCACTACATTATAATAATTATTGTAATTCAGATATTACTTTAAAACTATTGTTGAATATTTATATTTGTGTTAATTCTTTTTTTATGAAATGTTAATAAGAAGTTATAATGAATTCGGAATTTTCAGAAATATTTAGTGATTATCAATTATTAATTAGATAAGTACAATTAATTGCTGATTTCTTAAAATTAATGAATCACCCTATTATTTAGTAAATGATGATAATATGTATGATAGTTTAATTATATAATTACACAATTAAGAATAGTTGATCAATAATTATTACAAATAATTAAGATAAGTAGTTAGACCTAGGCTAGGTAGATTATTAATTTAGGTCTAGGCTTAATTAAACTTAAACTAGCTTGTATAACTAGATTACAACTACTTGAGTTGCAATTAGGTCGTGACTATGTTACAACTAGGTTACAATTTAAAAAATTATCCCATATTGTTAAGCTTCCATTCTATGAATCCAATTTATATATGAAAATGCACTAGGATTGTTGGAGAAGACAATAACCATGAAAATGTAACAACCATTTGGGATGAGCTAATAAAAAAAGTTCACCTTAAAGGTTTAATCAAATGAAATAAGATTTCCCTATTTCATTTATTAATCGTCATGTGCCATAGGTCTAGGCCTAACATAGGTGCCTAGGTTTAGCCTTAACTTAAGCTTAAATTAAATTGTTTATGTTTAGGTTAAACCTAGGTGCTTAGGTTTAAACCTAACCTATGTTTATGCACCATGTGGCCTAACCTATTAATGTGAATGTGCCACGTGTCATTTAACTATTTGTTGACCCCAAATTTTGTGAATGTGCCACATGTCAACATTGTGAGTGTGCAATGTGTCACCAAACAAGTAGCCAAATGTTCAATTTACATAGTTGTAACATGCATAGTCGAAATGTTCAACTTACATAATTACATCCTAGTTGAAATTGTAATTATATTTTTGGTTGATGTCATGCCCAATCAATAGATGATGTTCATCCATTAATTGAATGTAGTTAACAACATCTTTCGAGTAAATTAATAGAGCAATTTTCAACTAAATTGGCAAGTAATGGCTATTGTGGTGGTGTTGACATGTGGCATACACTTTTGATTGTAATTTCATTTTCGACTTGTATTTTCAACATTAATGGTTAGTAATTACAAAAAAATTTCCCAATTGCAAAAAACAAATTACAACTATATGTGTAATTTTTTACTTGATTTGTAGTTGAACATTAGTTGAAAATGTAGTTGCAAAAGGGGGGGTTTTCTACTAGTGATTCACTTGTAATTATCCTTTAGTTCACTTCCAATTCATTTGTAATTAACTCTCAGTTAAGTTTTAATTGATTTTTAGTTAATTCATAGTTAAACTTCAATTCATTTCTAGTTCACTTTTGGTTAATTCATAGTTCACCATTAGTTTTCACATGGATGGACATGGGCTACACATGGGTGCACATGGGCCACATGTAGGTTGGAAGGTTTTTTAGAAGTTTTTTTATTTATGTGCCCAATGGGTACAAATAAAGGTAGAATCGACTATTAAAAAAATGTGGTTAGACCATTATGCAAACCATTCATTTTGTAGTGGTACCACTATACTTGGTTTCTAATAGGTTGAAAGATTTAGGGTAGTGACTGGTCCCTAATGGGATAAGGAAACCACTAAATAGGTGATAAGGTGGTTTGGTTCAGTTTTTTTTCTAATTTTTTAAAGATGCCCAGGTAGTGCCAAACCAAAAATATCCTTGGGTGGTACCACTAGGAACCACCTCAAGGAATGATTAAAGAACCAAAAACAACCAAAAACAACCAAGGGCCCTTGACTTTAAATGTTTTCACAACTATATATATATATTGCAAACACTAGTATATAGCTTGAAGTTTATTTTGAAAATTTATAACTAAATTATACTTATTCAATTAAAAATAAAATGACTTTCAAGTTATTTAAGGAAAAAAATTCCCAAAAAAAATTTCAAATCATTTCAAAGTTATGTTTTTAACCAAAAAGTTCAAGGAAAATAACCAACATAACATTTTTCAAACTTTTTCTAAATGCAATGATTAGGAAAATTAAAAATATATAATATTATTGATATTATTGGAAATTTAAAATTTATGAAACCTAATAAATGTACTCATTAAAAAAAATGAAAATATTTATTTAAATGTTTCTTATGATCTTTCAAAGTTCAATGGGTCTAGGAAAATGAAGGTGTGTTATTCCTAGTGGTACCACCCAAAGATACTTTTGCTTAATAGGTGTATAATTAATGGTTTTATGGGTGGTTTTGTGCAGTGGTCATTAGGGACTTGTCAAACCTTAATTGAATGGTCAAACTTAATTTTGATTAATCAAATGCCATGTGGCATTTAAACATTGACCAGTCAAGCTAGGCCACATGGCATTTACACATTGGCCACCCAATTTCTACCATATGGCATTTAGACATTTAAACATTGACCACCCAAGCTAAGCCACATGGCATTTACACATTGGCCACCAAAGTTTTCCCACGTGTCATTTACATATTGGCCACCTAAGTTAAGCCACATGGCATTTAAATATTGGCCACCTAAGCTAAACAACATGGAATTTAAACATTACCCACTTAAATTATGCCAAGTGGCTAAAACTTAATGACCTAGGTGAAACCTAAACTAGGCCTAAAACTAGGTACCTAGGTTTAGGAACCTAAAATTTAAGCTTATGCATGCCTAAGCTTAGGTCTAGAAACCTAAAACCTAAAGCCTAGGTGTTAAGGGCTTTTTTTATTCTCTTAAATTAAGGATTTTCCTTTTCTAAATTTCTAATGCTGGTCTTTATAATAACATCAATAGGTTAATTGTTTCATATTTATATATTGTGAAAAAATAGAGACACAAAGGCATAGATGGTTGTTCACAAATGTAAAGACCAAAACTAAAACCAATATTTTAAATAAATTTGAAAATAAAACCTCAAAGTTGAAAAATGAATTTTTTCACAAAACCAAAAGTAAAAACAAAAAGGTGATCTCCAAAAATTATGAAGTAAAAAGGAAGTTCAAAAAGTTCAAAAGTTCTTCATCATTCTCAAATCCTCCTATTTATACTAAACATAACATTTTTTAAAGTTAAACAATCACTAGCCAATATAATAGTCATAAAACTCAAATTGAAACTATAGCAACTATTGGCCACAAGTTAAAAAAAACCTATTACTATCAATAATTGGTTACTGTAATAGATCGGTTACTAGTTCACATACTCTACAGGTTACCCTAACATTTGTTACCGGTTAATATTAACCAACCAGTTAACTTAAGGACATGTTATCTAGTAATAATTGAACTAATCCTCAAAATAATATTACCTCACTGGCTACTAGTTGGTAACAATTGGTTACTATGTACATAATTGAAAATTTGGGTTAACATTAACCCCCCTTGAAAACCAAATTTTGGTTTCGAAATCAATCACCTAGAACTACCCGTTCTACTCCCGAAGGTAGATCATCAATAAGTTGCTCACCTATTGTATCATTAGTTTCAGCCAAAGGAATGGGTTTAGACCTTAGTGTCTTAGCAACAAGTTGTCCTTTAGTACTGTATTTGGAGTCCTAAAAACTTTAGAAGCATGTGTGATAGTGTCAATAAAAAATGACCTATGCTCCTACCCCAATCTTTAGTATAACTAACGAAACAAATTTGGGAGTAACATGTTAGTTTAATTTTTCTACCTAAGTACTAACAACTACAATAGGTACTTCCACAAATTTTGTGGGCAAAAACAAAGTACAAGAAACAATGGTAAATTTAGCTCCTCTGATTGACTTTGGCTTTTTAGTGGTAGTGACAACATGTTCATTCCGAGAATTCATAGCTACAATTGTTGCTTGCATAGGTGAAAACTTTTGGAAACAATAACAAGTACCTCAACTAGTTTGCCACAAAGCCAATCATACATACAACCCTCAAACTATAACTTGTATGCAACCGGTTCATTCAAATAGGCCTCCTCATCTACATGAGCGATTTCCAAACTGTCATGGATTTGTTCCTCCATAATTTCTTGTACGGTTTGCCACCATTCTTTCCATTTTGGATTTTTGTCTACCAATGTTTGGTTCTGCACCTTGAATAGGGCATTATCCAAAAGTAATTCCTCAAATTCCCTTAATCGGTTATCCATGTACAAGTGGTTCAAGAAGCTTTACCAAGCGTTTGGCAAAATGTTTCCAATTTGCCTTTCAATTCTTGAATCTATACCCAAAGCTCATGGGTACGATTCTCCATGTCAATGTTGACTTCAATCAACTATTCCCACTTTTGTAACCAATTTTAGAAGAGTTTTCTTTCGTTACACGCTAATAACTTTCATCTTGCCATAATCCCTTGTTAACCAGTGATGGTTAGTCTGTAAAACCTTCAAGTCATTATGGGTTTTTAAATGAACCTAGTTCAATTCATTATATTCATGTTATAAAGTTTCAACCTTCTTGATTGCCTTTTTAACTTCAATACCTTTGGCAACCATGTGTTTATTATTTGTCTGTAATTTAAGGAGTTGAACTTTCATAGTAGCTAGTTCCTTGTCCTTGTTCTGCAACGTTTATTTGTGGCTAACTAATTGCAAGCAATGAACCTATAGCTGGTTGTTGGTGTCTCAACAAAATTATATTTAGTCCTCAAATTGGTTAGGCTATTTATTGTCTAAGGCCAAATCCAGGCAACTAGGGCTGCTTGTTCAAAGAAAAGCGTAACATATTTCATGTTTTCATGTTGAACATAAGTTGTCAATGTTTCAGGAAAAATGTAAACAAATTTAGGTTGAACCAATTGAACAGGTTTAAATTGAACTAATTGAATTAGTGTAGTACCTATTGGTAATGGGTTGCTAACCGATTTTGTAAGAGCAAAAATTTCCTAAACATGTGAAGGTTTTTGGTTTCTTACTTGTTGAGAATCATGTTTGCTTTTGTCCTCCATGAATTGATAACTTTTCATCCTTGTTGATTCGTCATTAAATTGCTTAGTAACATCAACCTCCACATCTTCATTTCCTCCTTCCATAATCATAATTCACTGATAGTTGCGAAGTTTCTCATTGGACATCTCATTCCTTAGGTTAACAAGTGAATAATTATTATTTCCAACAAGTTGGTTCCTTGAATTACAATTCAATATTATTATAATATAAAGTTCACTATTCATGACAAACACAACACATACAAAACCTCTACATGAAAAAATAACAAAACGACCTAAAAACTGCATTTGAAAATGTTAGCTCTAAGAGACTAAGTGTAGACAAGCAACTCAATATCCATGCACCATAGTTCTCAAAAGGTTGCAAGGGAACCTGTACTCAATTTCACATGCACAATCATTTTCTATCTCATCACAATATCCACATGTTTCTCCCCATTCAAGGTTGCATTACATGTTTTATACCTCTTTGACATGCTCAATTGAAACATGTGAAATAGGTTTGTAACATTTCATCCCTCCACAACATTAGTCAAAACTACAATAGAAATACACCACATGTCAAATGTTAGAAGGTCGAACTTTAATGTTTTCGCTCATATGGCTAACAATGGAGAAGTTGCCACATCATGTTTTGCAAGCCATCGCACTTTAGTAGTTAGCATGGGCCTTCTAAGCTTTGAACACAAGCCAAAGATCCCAAATAAAATCCAAATTTTCACATTTGTCTTAACCAAAATATGAGGGCATATATGGGTGATGATTCTGAAGATGTCATTAAGTATTCAAGGTAGAAACGAGCCTAAATAGATCCAAGGTGCACAAGTCATTGTTTGAGTGTTACTTACACATTGCCTATGCTCCTTGACTAGTTGTTTCTTTCACTTGATGATATTCTTTTAAATAGTCTAGCAATTGCCTTGGAACTAACATCCTTCTTGACACCCATTTGTATGCACACCCCCACAACGTATCCCTATGTAACAAGAATTCCCTAAACAATATTTGTAGGTATAATTTTGGAGGTTCATGTTAGTTAAATGTTTAAACCTTTCCATTTTTTTGGAGCAAATTATAGTCACCCCAACTTCTTCCAAACGGCATTATTGTGATAATCACATACAAGACTTTAAAAACCAAGCACAACACCATTTCAAATGCAACCATTGCATCCATTATAGTAAAATTAGATTTAATAAACATATAATTGAATAACAACATTATCTTACAATTATATCCCCATTAAAAAATGTTAGGCTTGTTTAAAGAACAAGGGGTAAGTAACAAGATTTATTGTGCTTATAAGAATAAATAACTTCTTGTGCAAATGGCAATGATGGAACAAATTCAAAATCTCTAGCATTTAAAACTTGTACTATATGTTGAACTTGTTAGAAACTAATACGGATTGAACTAGTCTTGGGTAATATATGAGTAATTGGGTATGAATAGTGAGAACTTGAACAATAAATATTGGAGGCAAAAGAAAAATAACAATGTTAAGGAAACTAGTATAATCAAAGTAATAGCTTTTGAACAAATGATTTTAAACAAAATAAGAAATATACAACAGAAGGCAAGTAAGAAGACCTATTGGGTCAAAATGAAAAGTAATTTCTTGTGCTAATGGTAATGAGGAAATAGATTCAAAATCTCCAACATTCTTAACTCTTGCATCCCCCTTGTCAAAAACTACTACCAATTGAACCATTTTATTGTGTACTTCAAAGGAGACCACTAACCACATTCATTTATCATATCATATTTTTGGTACTAAATTCAATAAAAACTAGCAAAAATTTATGTTCGAAACACTTCACTAGCATGTGACAAATTGCCCATTTATGTGCCTTGCTAATAGCATAAGGGGACTACCTCCTCTTTCTTGGTAACACATAAAATCATTAGGTATAGAAATTTGGATTTATCTATTTATAGAGTTCATCCTAAATCATAGTACAAAGTACATATTTCCCATAACACTTTGATACCATAACCTAATCAATGTAAAAAATTCCCTAATGTGACTTTAGTGAACTCCAATAACAAAATGAAGTTTAGTTACTTGAGGTTGTAGCTTTTCACTATGATATAAAAACCTCGAACACCTAGATCTCATATCCAATATAAATTTTGATTGTAGAAAGAATAGAAAGGCTATCACAAATGCAAAGATTAAATTGACTGAGGAATTCTATATCATGAACAACAAGGTTAATATAAAAATTAAAAAAATTGACATAAAACATGTTAGTTATGTAAAAGTCTCCATATATACATAAAATTCAGTTTAATGAAATCTAAAGCAAGTTAACAACAATAATGGTTATTAAAATGTTGTAGAAGGAACCTTGGTAGAGGAAGTCTTTGATGAAGTACATTTCAAATTTGAGAATTGAAAGCTTACTAACATGAAAGCCATAAACCATGGTTATACTTTCTCTTTTCTCAAATTTCTAGTGATCTCCAATGCACTTAGCATTTAAGCACAACATCATTAACATTATGTTCACCAAACCCAAAGTGTATTCTCACCCACCTATATCATCATTTTCCTTTATTATGACATGTGGGTGAAAGCAATCAAAATTGTTGTCACATTGTATTATTTTTCATGGGTTCCATGTTTGAATTTCAACTGTGTCATTATTATGAAGGATTTTCACAACGTTTTTGCATATTATGGTAGGTTAAAACCCAAAAAAATCAAATGCCAAAAAAATTACACATTTTTTTATTTCATACAATGTGATGTTAAAATATATTTGTGCAAAAAAATATAGATCACAATGTATTAAAAAATACAAATATATCAAAAAGTGATTGAAATGATTTTTAATCTTGATGAAATTTGTGATATCTATTAAACATTGTGATTCCATATGATTGGAATAAATTTGTGAGCCATGTGAAGAGTTTGATAATTATCATATCAAAAACGGGTTTTTTTTTGGCAATGACCATAAGTATGTGGTAAACAAATTTTTTGACAAACAATCACTTTCAAATAGAAGATGAAAAAAAAGTGAGGTGGGTCATTTTTAAAAATTGTGTTTCAAATTTTTTTGGTTGATTAATTCAAACCCAAGCCTAATGTAATATATTTTTAAAAAATGTTCTATTATACTTCATATACCATAAATATACCCATTATTATTTTATTTAATTTATTTATATTTATTAATTTCAAATAATATTAGATAACATTAAATTTGTGAAAATCAAAATATAAATTTTAAATGCCAAAAGTGAAACCCAAAATTAAATGAAACACATTTTGAAGGTATGCACTTTATGCACATTTCATGAAACTACACAAGTTGGTCCCCTCATAGTGTGTTTTCATCCATGTTTACATGAACTTTTTAGTTAGACATAATTTCATCCTACACATCCCCATTCATACATTCGACGATTTAGATTATAACAACCCTGTACACTACCTTTGAAATTTGAAAGTTATATCTCTTCAAACTTTTAATTTCAAGTTTAAAAATTATCATGGTCATGAAACATGTACATAATCTTCTTGAGACTTGTAAAAACAAATTGTATAACTCTTCAAAAGATTCTTCAAAACTTTGCCCATTTTAGTTTTTTATCCAAAGCCTTTACACGAATGCACAAATGCAAAGCACTCACAAAATGTATGTAGAGTTATCTTTCAACACATTTAACAACCCGCCCAAACCAACTATAGAGGTGCAAGTTCTTGTGTTCACTATCTTGCAATTGCAATCCTTAAATGTTTCTTCAAAACCTTGCACATTTTTTTTTCCTCCCAAAGCCTTTACACAAATGCACAAATGCAAGGCTTTACATTCACCAATGTAATGCACTCACCAAATGTAAACTCGATCTCTCTTCTAGACTTTGCCCTCACCCTTTCTTTACTAAGTATTTTCAAGTTGTGATAGTTGGCACTTAATACATTGTAATTGCAATGCCACAAACTTGCAACAATTGTTTTTTTTGTTTTTTAGGTTTGGTTAGAAATTGCAATATATTCATTACAAAGTAGGAGCTAATTTTTTCTCAACGTTGGTCCCCTACCTTGATGGTAATTTTGGGTAAGAGCACACTATAATGGACTTTTTTCGAAATCAAAGTGGTAGTTTTTTTTGAGTGAACCAAGTATTGTTGCATTGTATTCAAATATATTTGAGAAACTTCGCAAAAGTGAGATGAAAAATTGAAACCTGAACTTTAATCTTTCAAACCCCAAAAAATATGTATCAAAAGGATAAATGTTCAATTCAAAATGGACTTCACAAAGGATGGTACATCTAATGTCACAATCCAAACTACCAAAAAAAATTATCATTATGGATTTTTTTCTTTTAGTGGAGTTGGAAATTAAACTTATAATTTTTACCGCCACACATTGAAATACCACAACACTTAAGATGAAAAAATGAAACAAGAAAAAAAAAATTCAAAATTTTTTTAATTTAAAATGAAAATTTAAAATTTGTAAATTCCATTTTGATATGTAAATTGATTTTTTCAAGGCTCATATTTTTAGAAGTTTAAAAAATAAAATAAATTTATGGTGGTATCAACTCGGAAATGGAAAATTTTGTGAATTTCAACATCATTTAAATGTTTTTTTTGAGAAATCACTAGATTTGGACTATAAAAATGGACTTTCATATGACCTTTTGGGTGAGCGTAGTGTGCATTTACCCTTTTGATCTTACATTCCATCCTTAAGGTGTAATGGTCAATTTTTTGTACCCTTGATTTTTAGCATGTCACACTTAAGTTTTTACTTATATAAGCCCATTGATGTGGTAAAATTATTTAAAGCTTTTCCTCTTTTTAAAAATGTAGGGATTTTTACCAATATATTTTTTCTCTTCTTAGACAATTTAAAATAATTTCCCCATTTTTTTGCAAAAATTTCCCAAAAATTTACCAATATTATTCAAATGGAAAACAAGAAATTTTTTTGTGAACATATTCTTTTGAAGAAAATTGAAATTACCCTTTTGTGTTGTGTTAGATTAAATATGATGTCCTTAATTTAATTTAGAGAATGTAACCTCTATATTTAGAAACTTGATGATGAAACTATAGATTTTTACACATTTTTACATTATTTTAGAATTTCACATAGTGACTATAATGGTTGGCATGACTTTAAAGAAACATGTGTAGTAATGTGTGTTACTATAGTGGCTAAAACTAGTTGTGAAGTAATTTGTATTGCTATAGCTTTTTGATAGTCATATAGGACATGGCATCCATGACTCCATGACTAGGGAGAGGACATAGTTCCAAAACGTTCTAGTCATTGATGCCTCCATTTGGTGTAATGTAATAAGATTAAAATTTTATATTTTATTTTGAAAGTTGAAATTGAAAATTTAGTTGTTGCACAAATTTTTGTGATAAAACGAACAAGGGATTTTAGGATTTTTTGGCTACAATAAATTGTGGAAAAAGACAGTACATTTTAGGGTGAATGATAAAACTTGTTTGGATGTTTTTTTTGAAATTCTTTGAAAGGTTGAACATTTTGTAATATCTTAATGTTTCTTGGTTGAAATAAAGTTATGGGGAGAATAATTGTGACTATGTGGCCTTAATAGAGTTAAAATGCATTTGTTGTGTAGATTTTGTGGTTTATTGATGTGCATTAATTGAAAGAAAATATTTCCAAAGAAAATCAAAAGATTGATGGTTGTTATGAATCAATTTAACTTTCTTATTATTGTTGAGCACAAACCAAACCAATAATAAGAAAAATCCATGGTCATAACCTTTTTTTATCATCTTAAAGTTATTTAAAAAGGTTAGAAAAAAAGGGAGCCTTGTGAATGTTAATCATAGATGAACTAAATCTTGGAGACAATTTATTCAATTGGGACACATGAAATTTGTTATGTGTGTTGCACAATGCACACTAATCATGAATATAGTTCATGTGTTTATCTACCAGTACCCTAACCTTAATCTTGTTGCCTTATACCATTGTTTATCACACCGTCTATTCCAAAGCATATAAACTTTGAAACTAAACCTAACCGTTTTGAAAGATTGTAAAAACCAAGCAAAAAATTCACAATTATTTTGTAAAATTGTTAGCATTCAAACCTTCTTGAATGTTCTTTAAGGTAAAAAGAATATGGATTCATTTCCAATTTTTACAACAATGTATGTGCATGCACACTCTTATCCAAGTTTAATAGTTGATGACCTTCATTTCATTACAAGAAATAAAAATGAAGAATTTTTTTTACATTGCTAGTTGAATGCATTTCATAAACAAATCATGCTTATTAATGCCAATGTTCTTGCCACTAGTGTCAATTTAGTCATTATATGAATTGTGAAACAATTCAAGGCCGAGAATTTGTATATAATTATTTAATCCCTTCATAATATGTCATTTGTTGCACATGCTTCAAAAAATGAAAAATGGTGACAAAATACACACAAATTTCTTCTTATGCTTAATATGCACACCGTTAACAACTTGTTGGGCAACAAAACCTTGCCAATGCAAACTATTAAATTCCTCCAATGACCAATCGCACTATTAAATATAATATTAAAGCCACCTTAAACTTAGGAACTAGCAATTTTCTTTTTTTAAAACTAGTTAATTACAACAAAATTTGGATGTCACCTATGTCATTTACCAATCATTACTTAGCATTATTGCTTTTGCCCAAGGAAGCTTTGCATCATGTGAGCTCAATTTGCATGGTAGGGTGGACAACTTTTGGTGGCAATTTTGGGGATGTGTGTGTGATTGCAATTGTTATATTTTAATATGTATGTTTCAATTAGTTTTGTCAATGGGGATTCATTTTATGGTTATAGACTTGAATACATGTACATACTCCAATAATTTGTTATGTGTAATTCATAACATGACAAGAGCTATGGACTTTTGAAGAGGCAATTACAAGTTGTCATGCTAATAACAATTAGATTAATGGACTTTATTTAGGTTTTAAGGTTGTATCTTGAACTTGTTAGGGACTTGGTTTTAATTGGACAATATATTAACTTAATAATATTGAACCTGGTTTTTTACATGATATATCAAATGAAGTTGTTAATTGTGAACCTTTCTGTTTGCAAAAAACAACAATAAAAATTTGAAGTTCATATGATATCAATGTATGTGTACCTACTAATAAATGGAAAGAAAATTGTTTAAAATTTATGGATTGTTGTCACTTAACTATTTAGTCACCCAAAAATTCAGATTTGCAAGTTGAAGGTATTAAATTTGAGATGATATCAATGAATAATGTCCAAACTCCAAAACGAAAACAACAAAGCTTGTGTTTGAGGCTTGAATTCTCTCTTTGCAACAATTCTCATTGCACCTATTACAACATGTTATTTGATGCTTTTGTTCATGATGGTTTGCAATTTAATATTTTTTCCTATATTGTGCTAGCACATAGTGTTGATAGGTGGTGCTTTCCTTGTTCAACAAGCTTGTGTTATTGTTTGGTGATGTTTTAAGTTCTCCCCTCCATTGTTCATATGTTGTTCAATTGTGCTTTGTGGCCTCCCTTCCCCTATTTGTTTGTTACCTAGTGCCACCCTATGCTTAACTCTAGTCACTATGGCATATTATTTCATGGGTTTTTTTCTCCCCTCCTCTATTTGACTATTGTCCAATGACTTTGTGCATGCTATCATCCAACATCCAACGTGGTTTATTTTTGGTGACTCTTTCTCTTCCTTCCCCTATTTGTATTGCTACTTGGTGGTGCTCTTTTTGCTCATGTTGCAACTTGATGGTGTCTTTCCCCTCCCTTGTTTTACACAATGCTCCATGCCTTCATGCTATTATTTAGTGGCATTCTTCCATTCTATTGTTCATGTTCTTTTCATGCTTAGTGGGGTTTTCATTTTTCATATTGTTTTTTAATGGCATTCTATGGCTTCCCCTCCCTTGTTTGCCTACTACTTGGTGGTATTATATGCCCTTATGTTTGTTGTTCATGTTGTTCAATGGTGCATTCCCCTCCTTTAGTTGTGCTTCTACTTGTGGCATTGTTTGTGATGTTGTTGCTCATTGTCTGTTTTAAATACACCTTTACTTGCGGTGTGCTACTATTTGGTTTTTGTGTTTTCTTCCTTAATGTTTTATTTTTAATATTTCCCCTTTCCACCTTGTTTTATGCAATTTGTTGTTACATCTTGTGATACATGTACATACCAACCCTAGTCATGTGTATTATTGTTCAATATTTTATATTTTCGCACCTACTTATCATGTTATTAATATTTCCACCATTTATTTATTTGTGCATTTCATGGTGTTCAATGGTGCTTTCACTTCCTTTGTTTGTGCTTTTGCATTTGGCATTATTTATGTTGTTATTCATAACATGTTGTAAACACCACCCTTGCTTGTGGCGTGCCATTATTTGGTGTTTTCATTTGTTGTGTTATTGGTACTTCCCCTTGCATTATTTATCTAAGTTGTTGCTACATCTTGTGATGTTGCATTTTGTGTTGTTGTCAACTTTAAATCAATTGTGCATTTCAAATATGCAATCTTTTCCTTTCTTTCTTTTGTTTCCTTATTTGAGTGAGATTTTTTTGGTTTTTTTGTTTGATTGTGATTTTTTTATATTAACATATATGGTCTTTATTTCTTTGGATGCCTTTGTTGTTGTGTTTTGTTATTTTGTGTAGGACTAGATTCTGTGCATACTTGTATGCATTGAACTAATAACTTACATTTGCATTGCAATTAAAAAATTAAATTTATTAATACGAAATTTAAATTCTGGAAATATATATTGAAGAACCAATTGCATAAAATTCATGAATATGAAAAAAAAAAAGTGAAAATTTTGCCTCTTTAAATTTTTAAAAAAAACATTTAATAGGTATTTGCAAATTGGGGAAAAAAATGCAAGTTCTTTGTTTTTTTCTTAAATAATTGGGGCAAATAGTTTCTTAAAAAAAGAAGTAATTATTCCCCAACCTTAGTAATTTATGATATCATCTTTGCTTATCCAAGATGTTTTTTCTTAAATTTTACTCTTTTAACATTGATAAACTAGATATGGAAAGGTAAATGAAAATTTTCATATATGTGTGTAATGAGAGAGAGAAAATATGCATGCCTCACACAAAAAGTTAAATAACATTATTTTTAAAACTCTATATTGATTCCAAGATTTGCAAAACATTATATTGCAAAACATCTTAAGGATTCATGAGGACCTAATAATTCACTTGCTCCAATTGGAAATTTTGTTGGAAATAAAATGATTCCTTTTGTCATTTTACATACTTGGTTGTGTTTACTTGCACCATTGCATCGAGTACGAAAGTTGCATGCTATA
>Ga0209611_10003009_pt1 | contig 29517 bp, 25 predicted proteins | sample S1TSphgellanicum_3_FD_187693 | JGI IMG/M metagenome (GOLD analysis project Ga0209611, IMG submission 187693) | Host-associated microbial communities from peat moss isolated from Minnesota, USA - S1T2_Fc - Sphagnum magellanicum MG (SPAdes) (version 2) | ecosystem: Host-associated > Plants > Peat...
CCACCCCCCCCCCCCACCCCTATGTTCAAGGTTTCAACCTTTTTAAGACATTCAAAATATTAAACAATGGTTATAAATATGTAACCAAAAACAAAATATCAAAAGGGGAAAATAAATAATAAGGAAATGAAACCAAGGTGTTTTTTTTTAACACCATATAATTGTAATTCAATTTAGTCATTTTTGGGCAACTATGACAATTTTCAATCACCATTAAATGATCACATGTGTATTCAATCATCGTTAGATGGTTGAATGCACATTCAAGCACCATTGGATGGTCATATGCACATTCAATTGCCATTAGCTGGTCACACAACAACACATCTTGGGTTTTACAATGGGTTAATAAAACAACTATTGTTTTTTATTTTGATTACAATTGTAATTACAAGTTCATGTCAATGACAACATAGTTGTAAAGGACATTGTGGTGGCATTATGGTTTTACGACTATAGTCAATATCACAAATTAATGGTTTTTACATAAATATCAAATTTTTCAAAAATGCATTTTAATGGATTTTTAATCATCCAAAATTAGGTAATAAATAGATTCCATTCATTTTTGCAACTTTTGGTGAATAATAACAACTTATGGTCATGTCATGTGGATGTGGCATGCCACATAGCAATGAAGTTGACTAATAGTCATTACACCTCATGACTTGTGAAACTAACATTACAACGAAAGGTGACCCTATATGTTAAGTGATTTTACTAGATTTTAATGAATTCACTAGTCTAATGAACAAGGAATAATGAATTGCATCCACATTTTATAGTAATGTAACTTCACATCATGAATCATGTCATTGATTTGATGAATTAATCTCATTTATTAGCTAGTTGAAAATATTATTTTCCTTTGTAATCAATAATGACTTTGTTTTCCATGTGATGATGATGTGGCATGCCATTTGACAACAAGGCATCACAAATTTTCATGGCAATCCATGATTTTTTGTGATATCATAAGTTTTTGTGCATTTTGAGTTTATGGCACCAATATTTGTCATGGCATGCCATAATTTTTTGTGTGCCATGAAATTTGAAGTCATGAATTCATAAGCATGTGTATGTGTACTAAACAATGTATTATTAATATGTAATTATGACTACAATATTCATAGTCATTTTGAAAAAGGTGACATATAACTCTTTGACTTTATAACTACTTAACACACTAGTTTAGGTTAACATACTTATTAAATTAACCTATGTATGTAGGCTACTTAGTAAAAATCTATTTCAATACAGGCTACCTTGTAAGTCACTTAACTAGACATAAGAAATTTATTACATCTAGTATGTTTAAATATACTTAAAATAGGTTACCCTACAAATATGTTAACCTAAGTAGGCTTGCTTACATTCCTAACTTTAGGTTTTTTGCCAAGTCAACCTAGGTAGCCTCATTACAAGAAATTTTAAGCTTTATAACTTTGTGTTAAATACAATTAATATAAAAAAATGTGATAGTGCAATGGATGAAGACTTGAACCCCAAAATGAAGGTGAAAGGTTCAAATCCTCACTCTTGCAACCTATGATACCTAGGCCATTTGGTTTAGGTTACATAACCTAATTAATGGATTTGTGGGGGAATACCACAAATGTTTATGTAACAATGTGGATTTTTACATTATTGATTGAATCATGCACTTGTATCATGGACATTGTTCCTATTTATCGTCATATTGTGTTAAAATAGTCATGTGTGTCATAAACTTGAAATTCCCTAGGGATATTCTCATACAAAAAATCTTGTGATATATTGATGACATCCAAAGTATATACTCCTTGAAATGGACACAATAGAAATTTGTAATCCCAAGCTATGAACATCATTCCCCTTCCACAACTTCTTCATTGTTGACATATAAGGTCAATGAGAATTTCTTGTACAACAAGTCCTTTGGTAATTAAACACTATCCACATGATATTTTCCCTTTTTCTAGCTTGAGAAATACATGACATGTGTTCCCTCACAATCCCATGTAATGATGATGTCATTTCAATTGTGATTGTCATCAAATATGATGTTCAATTCAACCATGTTTCCTTTCATGTCTTCATCTTGATTATTTGATATGGTTGTGCCTAAAACACGAGGATAACCCAAATTGTTGTAAAAAGAAAATACTTTCTTCCAAATGTATCACACTAATTGTCAAAAGACAATTTGAGTTGAATAGGTCAAAAAAAAAATTTCTCAATTTTATTTTCAAACCCCTTATATACAAAAAATAGCAATCAAAATCAATTTTGATTGCCATTGAATGGCCACAATGAATCGATGACATTTCAACGACTAATGGAAACCAAAATTGATTTTGGCCTTGAAGCAAGTTTAGGGTTTTGGATGACAACTGAAATATATCAATCACCATTAGTTTTGATTGGGTGAATGGATGGCCATTCAATGACCTACTATGCCTTTGACTTTTTGACTATCGAATGGTGACTAAATCCTTACAGTCACCATGTGATCTTGGTCGGTTATTTAAGGCTAGGGCCAAAATTCACCCTTTCTATGTGACTAAAAGCAACAAAAACTAGTTTGGGTGCACGACTATGTCATTTAATGTGTGTGGGTACACTATAAAATGCACATTTGGTTTATTGTTAGTACTTTCTTCTCTAATGTGTGAAGACTTTGTTTGTTTACAACAATTGGTGCCACATACTTGGAAAAAAATGGACCTTTTTGGAAGGTGGTGAAGTTCATGACACCATTTGTGATAACAAATATGTGCTAGATTTCATTGTTGAACCTTTGGAAGATCCCAACCCTTATTATTACTATTCAACCGTAATAACCTTAGGTGGATTCTAAAGATCCCAACCCCATTACATTTCGTGTAGGTCTAAAAGATCCCAACATCCATTATATTAACATAGGTGGTTGTTAACAAGGTAATATAGCAAATGGTGAAGACCACATGAAAGTAGTAAAGGAGCAAAAGGGAAAATGTGATGATGCAAACTTGAAACCTTTCAAAACTTGACTATGTTAGAAATGATGGGTGGTAGAATATACGCCATTCATGAACATACACATTATGTTTCAACTATATGCGATGATGCCACATTGACAAGAAATGTCCAATGGCTCAACATGAAACCCATTGCAATCTTGAATAATACTGCCCAATTTACAAGTTGCCAAACTGAACAAATGAAAGCACACATATGATCCATTTGATGTGATAATATGCCAAATAGGGCATGCAAAAGGGGCAAGCACATTAAGGCCACCTTTAAATTTTAAGGGGGATGAACCTAAAGGTCAAAATAACAAAATTTGCCTTTGAAGCATTATAAGGGGAATTGGGGACACTGCAAGTTGCATTGCATGAGGTGGAGTTGGAGCATAGTGTTTTGTGTGAATAATTAGGCATGTTGCAAAGAATGATTGAAGTTCTAAAACACAAAGTTGCCTACAAACAAGAAACATTAATGGAAGTAAAAACAAAAGCAAGTGAGGTGGAAAAAAAATGCTTGAATTCTATGGAGGACATCAAACAATACCATCAAACGTTGATTGATATGAAGGAACAATATTAAAAAGATGTTGAAATGTTTGCCAAGGTGGCCCAACTAGCTTTAAATAACATGTAACTAGCATGCATTTTAGGTGCATTTCCAACTATGTAGATGGAGGTGCAATTAATGCGCATTCAAATGAAACATAATGATGATTAAATAATGTTAATGGTGACAAGGAGAAGATTTCCACAATGTAATGCCTTGTTCCATTGGCATCTATATGTAGGTGGAAACGGGATAACATGAACCACACTTGAGTACTTTTGGGACTACTTTTGAAAAATATTCATTAAAATATTCATTAAAAAATATTCAAAAAATCTGCAATTTTTTTAAAAAAATTTATATTATTATATCAAGGTTTATATAAAATATTTTAATATATATGTAATTTTCAAAAGTTTTGAAGTCTATATATAAGTTCTTTTAGTGTTAAAAAGTAAATATTACAATGCAAGTAATGAATGTTTTTTAGAGCTTTTTATTCATTGGATATTTTTCAAATTAATTCACATGTTCTAATGATATATCATAAACCTTAATATATTAAAAAAATATTATAATTTCAACACCAAATTAAATTGCCATTTCTAAATGTGAAAAACAAAACAAACACGACATTTGATGTGGCTCTTGTTAGTGTGACTACACCTAGGCACAATTTAGCCTTCAAGCTACCATGCCAAAACATTGGGAATATAATTAGTATAACACACCCAATCAACTTCAAACATGGGGTGTAGACATGTAATGGATTTGGTAGTTGGGTATGTCACTTAATATGTATTTGGAAATTGATATGATGAGTGATAGTTGGACAAATCCCATATTTAAAGGGCATGCATGAGGCCTTATACCCTACACCCACTTACACAAAATGCAAATGGATTTACCAAATATTATGAAGGTCGTTGAATTGAAGGATTGATTGGGGTTCAACTATGTAAATGGTGGTAATTAGGCCCACTTGTAGGTATGATGTCATTACTACCATGATTTTGGCTAAAGGATCCAAAGGAGTGCCCGAAGGGTCAACCTATGAATTTGGTGTTTCTATATATTAACATGTCTTTGGCTACCAAATGTGTAATGGTGATCCCTAAGCCCATTGTTGAATCCATTACTGTTAATGGTGTGTCCATGTTGTGTGGGAATATATACATGATTAATGCAACCTATCAATTGTAGGTGTGTGACCTCATCATTGACCTTTGGGGCATGCACAATCATGGTGGATGCACGAGGGGCTTCAATTTGATGTTTGATGGATGCATTTAAAGTGGGGAGTTCCACCAATTGCAAAGCAACATTGTGTGACACACTAATGTTTATATTCCCATCATTAAATTGTAGTCATTCCCAAATGCTAGCATTGAACAATAATCTTGAAAACATAAGGTCTTCTGATGGATCATCATCCAGGAATTCAAAGGGGTCATGGTAATACTCATCCTCATGTCTAACATTAAAAGGTTTTCGTCTTATGTGTTTCTTTTGTTTGAACTTCCATCAACATCAAACATAAAGCCTTCAAACAACATATTCTCCAAGATCTTACCAAGCAATGGGGTTAACACTAGCTGATTTTCACAAGAGCTTGTTATTAGTGTAAATGTACATTAAATTCCCCACTTATGTACACAATATGGAAAAAATTTAAACACCTACATAAGCTACACAAATAAGAAATTCGTATTCTTGAAATGTTCCTAACATTTGTTCCCAAAATTCCTAACCCCTTATCGTTAAGTGTCAAGTTGCACCATTATCAAAAAAAAAAATTGGATTTATCAACTATAATCATTAAGGTATGGCCCCAATTGTTGGTTGAAACAAAAAAAAATGAGAATTACAATAAATTTGTAGACATCATTACAATGGCCCTTCAAGATCTCCTAGTCTTGACCTTTCAAAATTGTTCAAAAAATTATGATTGTTTCAATTCACTATTTAGTAATCAAATAAAAATACGACAACCTTAAACACTCCTAGAAACTAAAAAGATATTTAAAAGTGAAAAAACACCTTCCTTTTATGTTCTTAAACAAAGGAATTTGAAATGTTATTTTTTCGAAATTTTTTCCTTGACCATTTATTTGGAATATTGAAACTTAACTTTTTATAAATCCAACTCAAGTTTCAAATTTGACGTGACTTGGTTAAAGTTTTGATATAAGATTTGAAGTGAAAAGTCTTTGGAATTAAATCGTATTTTGTGGTAAAGTTGAATGGATCCAAAAAATTGGGGTGTGAAATTACTAATGGTATCACTTAAAGATGGGTTTGCCTAGATAATCATAATAGCAACAAATTGATTAACTCATTCCTGTTGGCAAACTTGTATACTATATATAAACCTCTTGTTAGATAATATTTAGCTTTGACATTCAAATACCAAGTTATTGTTTCAATATTGAATTTTGTAAATGCCATAAAATTTAATTGTATTGGGTCACAAGTATCGTTTTTTTAATCCATGTGTATATGTGGTTGGGTGAATGTACAGTTAATGGTTCAAAAATGGCAAAAATTATAGTCTTTATGAATCTAAACAAGATTCTTTAACATGATTTAAATGGACATGGTTGTTGCTTTAAAAAATGTTATTATTCTAATATTTGAATAATACATGCTAAATCACTTACAAACCTCCCCAAATCTATGTGAAAATTTATAATTAATGTAGTTGATGTTATTTTTTAACATGAAAGTCCTAAAATGAAAACTCACAAAATCCATATGAATAATGACCCATCTAAAGCTTTCAAAAAATATGCTTTTGGGAAAAAAAAATGAAAAAATGAAAAAAATTTGCATCTCATATGGACTTATGAAAATATGATTAAATTTGAACCATTCAAAAATTTCTAACTATTACATGGTTAAGGTTTTCAAAAGAAAAGATTCATGATATAAGTTTCTCATTTTTTATTTCATCATATATTGAGTCCCAATAACAAATTTGGAATGTGAATTAATATTTTTTTTTTCATTTTGTGATGTTCCAATTAGATGACTAGTCCTTATCTTTTAACTTCAAAAGTCCATTACTACTAGCAAATGAGTTTTTTATCAATAAATAACCACACAATTCTTTTCCTAATGAAGTTTTTAATCTAGATCCAAGTCCCAATTAGTAAATCTAAGGATATATTAATCACCATATACATTTGAATAAATGGTACTCATGAAAAAAAAACTAAAATGTCACAAAAGTGAGCCACTTGATTGTGCATCTACCCGGCTATAGCTCAATGTAGCAATCTTTCTCACCTATTCAAAACTATTTTACTCAATTGCAATGAGTACTTGCAAGTTGTTCTATTTGTAAAGTGAAGTTTGTTGAAATATGCAAACATGGACTATTTATACAATCCTCTTGTTTTTTGTTGAGTGTAAAATTTGCTTACAATTGTTGTTGCCATGATAATACCATTGTTTTTCACAAATATAAGACTCTTATTAAAGGAATATTATTTTCATTGTAAAAAAGGGATGCCTTATGCAATGCTAGATTAGATCATATTTTTAATGGCAAGCTAAGGCCAAAACTACAATTGTTTAAGCAATGAGCTCCAACACATTCATCATAGTTTATGATGGTCTTGTTGTATTGTTTTGGTTGATTTATTTGCCACCTATTTACTAAAGATGAAATTTTATTTCCATGAAAATTTTAGATTTCATGTTTCATTGTAATTTTTTGCAAATAGTTAAATTTCCACTATTGTAACAAAATGAATCACAAACTCTATTGATAAGCTTAGTTGGTTTTCTTAGCACCTAAGAGATTCTATGTTAAGTTTAATCAAGGCTTTTGTTGGCTTGAAAAGTTGTAGGAATATGCACAACATTTGTAAGTTTTGTTTGCTTAGCCCAAGTTGATAATAGCTTAATAAGCTTTGATTCACATTATTCGATAGCTAGAACACATACCAAGTTGACAAGAGGTCAATAAGATATTGTTCACACTATTCAATGACCAAAAAACCTAGTATGTTGAAACATACATTGCCCCCATTTTATGATATGGAAAATCTAATAGCCCCTTAAACTCAACATCCAAAGAAAATGTAACCACACGAACTTATAACACCTTTCAAATTCTCCCAAGGTTGTGAACATGCCTCCCATAGTCACATCTAAAAATAAATATTCTTTGTGTAATTAATTGGATCCACCCCCAAAGCGACAAAAAAACCACTTTGACATAATATCAAATGCCCATTGTAGCCAATGACCTTACCTAGACAAAATGAAAAAAAAACCTTGACACAATGTTTTGAAATTGCAGTCAGGCAATTAATGATGGGGCTCAAATTTACACTTGGCCTCTTAATGTTCTCACTTTGAAACCAAAATGTTCATTTTTGGAAAATTTACAAAAAGAATTTTTAACATTCCTATTTAACTTAGGGGGACCTTAACCGCAAAGAAGGGGACAATTTACATGATCTATTATAAGAAGGTTTTTGTTGTTGTATGTGTAATTATGGACAATTTCATGTTTGTAAACATCCATATCATAACACATGATAGTTATTAGAAGTTTTAATATGTCTAGGTGGTTATGTCTTACTTACAAAGGGATATAAGTCTTTGGGAGGGGTGTCTCAATCTAGTTTTTTGGATTTGAGATCGCACATCTCTTGTGTTGTATGTTTGTTTTGCAAGTGGGTTTATGCAAGTTCATTTTTCTTTTGCAAGCATGGTTATCCTTAGATTCTTGTTTGTTGGAGGTGAGAAATATTTTGTTGGTTCATGTGATGTGCCTTGTAAGAAGGTTTCTATTCGTTTGTCTAAGATTTGTGGATAACAATGGTTGTAAGTGCCATTGTCATAATGCATGACATCTTTGGTTCTGAAAATTTTCAAAGAACCAAGATCAAACTCAGTTCTTTGATTCCAAATTTTTCAAAAAACCAAAACTCAGAGATTCTTTGATATCTTTTTTTAAATTAAGAAAAGCAAAGACTAGACTCGGTTATAAAGAAATCAAAGAACCTCCCAACACCAGAGTTTTTAATAAATTTTATAACATTTTAAAATTGGAAAAAAAACCCCAAAATAGACAAATTAATCAAATTAATATCAGGTAAAAAAAATCCCAATCTTTTTTGTCAACAAGACGACAATTTTTGTGGGAAACCCAACACTGGTAGTTACTATTTTCTGCTTGAATTAAGATCCATTCCTGCATGCACGGTGTTCTGGTGGTTCCTGGTTCACTTTGAGCGCTTTGGGGACGTGTTGGGGATCTCCTTCCTTGGTCACGCTAGGGTCATTAAAACGACAGAAACGTGAGAAAAACTGCTTGAAACGTGGACTTTCACTTAAGTGGGGCCAACAGCCGCCGTTGGAAACAAAGTAAACCGCGTGTTGTGACAAAGAAGAATCTGAGAAGAGTCAAGGGAACGTTTGAAATACGAGAAAGAGTCGCTTTTTACCACTCTCGTCAAGTCGTCCCCTGGAACCGGGAATCCCACGTAAGACCTCTGGAGGTATTTTCTCGGTATCCTGCTCAGCCAAATTGTTGTGCGAAATTTCGCATCTGCGGTGACACTATTTCAATTCTTTTCTCCCCTGCCACAAGATTCTTTTTCGACGCCTTTTAGTTCGCCACATTGTGAGCAGAAAAACACGGAAGTCGCCATGTTTAGCCAATGTGTTCTTGGAGATCACCAAAACCTGGCACGACTCTAAAAAATTGTCTACTGGAGTCCTGGTCTTCTTTTGGCTGTAGCCAAATTTGGTGCTTTCCACTTGTGGATGTTTGCCACTCTGACAACATCACAACATTGAATGAAAAAAACCTTGACCGTTGCCCTACCCTAAAAGGCTGTATTTTTCACACCTAATTATAAATTGAATAATCACTACTATACATTTAGATTGTTGATTTATAAATATGGGAATGGCACAATCCATAAATATCTCGACTTATTTTTCAATGGAAAAAACATAAATTTAGTTACATTTTCAAATGGAAATAATTTTTTTATAAATAATTCTCAAGATGTGAAAGCGGTTTTAAATCTTGAGAATGTAGCAAATTCTCAACAAGGCTGAATTTTTAAATTTTTATTTATAAATTTTATTTCTGGAAAAGTAGTTTTTAAATGACATTATGTTGAACTGACGTTAGTTATTGTGAAAATGTAAAATGACTCCACCGTCTATAAGAGTCGCGGAATCAGTCTAATCCCGAGTAATAAGAGTCCGCTGGGACCACCCTTGTTGTGCCCAGTAGCCGGTACCAGTCCTGTCCCTGGAAGCCTAAAGTCCCGGAAAGAATCTAGTCTAGTCGCTGGCAGCCTGAGTAGCTGGTAGAAAAAAAAAATCAGTCTAGTGCCCTGTTAGCCGAACTAGGCTCTAGTCCCCTTTGGCAGCAGGAGTCAACGAATGGTGACACCAGAAAGGCGTGGCGAAACGAGAGAAACCAAAAAAAAATAAAAAAGTGAAGCACAAATTTTTCGACGGTTGCAACCCAGCTGCAATAGCCGGCCCGGGTTTAACGTGCCGGCGTTGACGTCCAAAAGCGTTGAAAAAAAAGTCGACCGGAGTCCCGGACACAGCTCGTTAAGGTGGGTACTCGTGCATCATCATCAATCACATTAAGTACTCTCATACATCCTTTTGGTTTTGCCTGTCGTGACTCATGAGTCAGGCACAATCCCGGAAACCGCATAAGGTAGACGAGTAATTTGTGTGTGTGGGCGCGTGGGGGAGGGGGGGGAAGGGGGGGTGTGTACTTTGTAATCGCTGTTGTGGAAAAGAGAAAAAGAAAAAAGAAAATTTCTTTGTGGACGTTGTGGTACCAGTGATATAGTTGTTGGCCGGAGTTGATTTGCGAACTTAGATCCGGATCGGAACCCTTGTTACGGTATCGATTGCTATCATCCAATAAACGGTACACCCACTTGTGTAAATCCCTTAAATAATTTCATCATCTCGGGAAAAAAAAATCCACGTAGCTAGATAGTTAGTAGTGGTGCTGCAGATAATACAGAGGATTGTGCATCTGTGTTTCTTTTTGAAGACGAAACCCTTAAACTTAGACTGCTGATGAAGGAGCAGCAGACTTTAGTCTTTTAGGAGTTTGAACACACGCGAAATCCGTTAGATGTATTTGGGACTGTTTGTGGGTGCAAGCTAGACAGCGTGAATATTGATCATTAAGATTTGTGCTGGAGAAGTACTGAATTTGAGCACTCTTTTGTTGGGACGCTAACTGCAATACTAGTGGAGGATCATTTATTAATGCTTGAGCATCTAGATATATATCTTGATCAATATTACTGTCTAGTTCTGATCTTCGGAAGAATTCGCAACCAGGACGACGTTGTTCATCCGGAATCGTACTTCAACTTTAGTGATTTACGTGCAGGGTACCTGGAATCAATCTTGGATACATAACTAGTTCCTCCCAAATTTGGTCGCGACCTAGACAGGGCACTCCATACGTAGAGATCTTGAAATCATGGGTGAAGCTGTCACGGGTATTGTGAAGATGGGTTTTGGTAGTAGTGCAGCAGGGCGCGTGGACAGGGTCACCAAGATCGATTTGTCTTTGAAGCTGGAGGAGGAGGAGCAGGATCAGAACGACGAGGAGCAACTGGTCGATCACTATGAGAATCCTAGCTCTGGGAATCTGCATGCGGTTATACGGGATGCAGGCTCGCCGGATCAGACGTATCAGCAATATTCCGGACTACGGCCATTTCACTATACGAAGATGAAGATGGATGAAGAAGCCATGAGCAGTCCTGGAGTGCGTGCACAGGCTGCTGTCCAGTCACCCATGATGAGTAAGAATGCAGCAAATGATACACAGGGGCCGCGTCCTGCTGGGGGAATTTCGACCTTCTCTGGTGCAGCACAAGAAGTTTCGGCACATGCAGCCCGGGGTGCTAAAGAGGATGTGGAGATGGAAGAATCTGTACAGATACGCAACGGAGTTTTTGGTGAATGCAGGGAGCGAAGTTTCAGATGTGAAGTACCCAATTGTGGAAGCACCTTCAAGCAAAAAAAGCACTTGGTAAGTTCACCCAGAAAAATCTTCCCCTCAGATATAACTGGGGATGAAACCTACTTGGTCAGTTCATCTCGATTCTCACCATGCACCAGTAGTTTGCTGTCGTTATATTCAGTCTCGTGAATCTCGGAAGCTCCTGCACAAGCTTGCTGCAGAGAAAGTTTTTTCACAATAGTTGATACTCGGTGCCGCCGGCAGCCGCTGCACGCTCCTGCTTTGAGCCTTTCTTTATTTTTAGGCCTCGTGATGTGAACTTAGCACTGAAGTCAAAACTCTCGGTATCATGGACTCGTGCAGACCCATCACAGTTTGGTGCACGCCGCGGGAAGAAGCAAGAACGCCCCTGGAAGTCATGATCGCTCCTGCACAGTAGAAGATGCAGGATCATCGCCCCCTTCGTCGCCATTCCTCTCATTGACTACCACCCTCCAGATGCGTGATGAGGTACCTAGCTAACCACTGTACAGCTTGTGCATGCATGAAGAGTTCCTGGCAAGTTATTTGTTCTTTGTCATCTCTGATCATCTTCGGATGAAGATCTAGGTGTAACAGCGCGGTGATTGACTAGTTGGGAGAATATTGTGATCTGCTTGTTGCAGTTTGTGGCAGCGCAAGCAGAGTTGGGTCGCTTGAGTGAAGAGAACAAGCAGTTGCGGACAATGCTTGCTCATGTCACATCCGAGTACCAGAACCTACACCTGTATCTGCTTTCCTCGATGCAGAAACAACGTCAACGCGCTGGGTCAGCTCCGGCCGGTGCACAATCAAATCACCCAGCTGTAGCTTCCACACAAACGTCTCATGAGCGGCAGCTGGGTATGTCGGCACCACCAGCAGCTGCTGCTGCAGTCGAAGCTGCCACTGCAGTACAAGCCGAAAGCAATCCCGTCACCAGTGCCTACTACAGCAGTAACCTGCACGCCATGAGCTCGTCAGCAGCTTCACAAGACGATTACCAGAAGCCGCCGCTGCACAGTTTCTTGGCACACAAAGATCGTGTCGAAGAAGATTCAGTAATTGAGACCAAACGGATTCAAGCTAGCACGCACAGCGAACTGCAAGCTGCAGCTGCTCGGTCTCATCCCTCGTCTCCCCAGGACGTGCATACAGAGGAAGAGTATTCTCGCCAAGCTCATATCATCACGGAAACAACTGCGGATTGGCAGCCTCACAAGATGCTAAAAACCGCGAGTACTGCAGCACCAGCTCTGATGCTGGAAACAGATCAGAGTGGAATGAGGAAGGCGCGCGTGTCCGTTAGGGCCCGATCCGATGCTCCTACTGTAAGTTTCAAACCCTAGCAAAACCCTAGCTCACCGCAGCTCTAAGAATGACAACCGCTTGCTTGCTGCAGCACATACAGTTGCAGCAGTACTGTTGAGCTTCACTGCATCTCTTTGAACCTGCTGTATTCTTTGTTGAGCTTCACTGCATCTGCAGAGTCATACAGGAGGTTAATCTCATGATATCAGTGCAAGGAGCTCTTAGATGAATCCCTTGTGCGAAAATTGTTTAAATTTACCTCCAAGAAATAGATTAAAAACACAAGTGACAGGAATTGTGCAACACAGCGAGTTTTGCAACATTCCCTGGAAGCCAGCCTGACCGGGAAAGTGAACAAGTATGCCATTGAGAGGGTACTATGAACAAATGTCAAAGGAGGAAGTTGGATCCATGTATTTAGTTAATTCTGAACTTTTGAAAAATCCAGAATTAAGAAATGACAACGTTGACGATTAGAAACTTGTGGAGAAACTTTTATTTCAGGTCATCATATGATGTAACAATAGATATAATTAATACTATCTTGTCTCACGAGATAATCCAATAAATAGATGCAGGGCAGGGCGATGAGAAATTGCTTGTAGTCGCACTAAGTATTTCTAATGTTTTGTCTCAAATTCAATAGAAAACTTGATCCTAACCAGCAAATTTATAAAATCCAGAATTAATTAATGGTTCGATAGTGTTTCCATGCTTAGAAAGCATTCCCTTTGACATTGGCTCTAATAGGGATTTCTAGCAGGGATAACTGAAAGCTTTCCCACATTGCACACAGGGAGTTGTACCAAAACCCCTTGTTAATTCACTGCATTTGCAGAGCCATGCAGCAGGCTGAGTCTCACGTTGTTTTCTGATATATGGATCATGTGTAGATCAACGATGGTTGCCAGTGGAGAAAATACGGTCAGAAGATGGCGAAAGGCAATCCTTGCCCTCGTGCATACTATCGTTGCACCGTTGCATCCGGCTGCCCTGTGCGTAAACAGGTGCAAAGATGTGCCGAGGACATGTCGATCTTGGTGACGACATACGAAGGAACCCATAACCATCCCCTGCCACCAGCTGCAGCCTTGATGGCTTCATCCACCTCCGCTGCTGCAGGCATGTTTCTCGCCGGGTCCACGTCCAGCACCGAGTTCGCCACTCGCATGGCCCTCGGCGGATCATCTGCCGCCTTGTATCATCAGCCCTCCAGTGAAGTTGGCCCCGCCGCCGCCGGCCTGCAGCAGGGCTGGAACTCCTATAACGTCGTCCCTGCAACCACTAATTCTTCAATGCAGCCCACCTGCATCTCGGCTTCTGCGTCTTTACCCACCGTCACCCTCGACCTCACGAGCTGCCATCCTGCAGCTGCAGCCGCTGGCAACTTCCAGCAGCACTTCACTCCCAGCACCTTCTCGCAGGCAACTCATGCACAGGTCAACACAGGCGCAGCTCATGGGAGTATTGTGCAGCAGCAAACCTCAACGTCCTGCAACAGTTCGGACTCGCAAGCATTCTCTGACTCGCTAAGTGCAGCCACTACCGCAATCACGTTGCACCCACGCTTCACTGAAGCTATCGCCGCCGCCATTTCGTCAATCATCTCTCAGAGCGCGCAAGCTCCAGATCCTTCAAACTATATTGCAGCTGCTAGCAAACCTGCACCCGCTACTACAGCTGCTGCAACACTGTACTCTGCAGCTGCACTCGCGCCGCTCAAGGGATTGTCCACCTCGACTATCACCCGCTCCAGTCGAAGTCAGTCGCCATCACAACGTACAAAGTCAGCTCCCTCTTCTCCAAACAGATGAGCTGCAGACACACTGCAATATTAGCAGAATCATGCAGCAGCAGCTGGATCCCAAATGCTGTCACCTGGAACTTCAGCTAATTCTTCGACTTCCGGCATCATGCAGCAGCAGCAGCAGCTCTCACTGCAGGGTCTCTTCACTGTTGCAATCCGACTCCAGTAGATCAGACTGCATGCGTCAAACCCTCAGCTGCATTGATACCAGGGGTAGAGCTAGATCTAGTTCCGGATCATCATGAATCCTGGATGTGAAGCAGGAGGAGTAGATCGATGTCTTAGATTGTGAAACCTTTCTTTCTATAAGGGATTTTTTTGCACGCAGTTTTTCCTTGGAGTTTGTACTGCAAGGGAGGAGTTTTAAACTTCGTGCACTTGAAGAAGGGACGAGTTTGGAATTTTCTACAATTTGGAGTTTTTGCAACTTTCTACCTTCTAAAAGGGAGGCAGTTTTGTAACTTGGGAGTCTGGCAACGTTTTTCTGCAGCTTGTAGCAGCTTTTTCAAGTGTCTTACGAGGGAGTTTTGCAGGCAATTTTCCACCTGCTACAAGGGAATTTTGCAAGCAGTTTTTGGGGTCAAGAATTTGTCTGTTACAATTTTTACAAAAACCAACATTTTATAGTCATTGGGCATGCTTTCTAACACATGAAACAAGCATAAACATTCAGATTTAGATGAATTCAGATGTGTTAGAATCATGATTGATTCGTGTGTTAGAATCATGATTCCTTTTTTAATGGCAGATTCAAACAAAGTGTTTAGAGATGATAAAAAGTGTGTTATTTGGTAACAGAATTTGAATGCAAATTGGAATTTGATGAAAAAACAGCCTAGAGATTTTGTACAGATGTATATGTAGCTAGATCTCCCAGTTCAAGCCAAATTTTATCCCCAAATCTTATATGAATGTGAAGTCTCTTTCCTCTAAGCAGAGCCAATAAACTTGTGAACCAAAACTAATGTCATTATAAGTTCCAGGCAAATAACAATTATTGCCCTTGCAGCAATGCTACATGCTCAAAATTGGAAGATTGACTTGCTATCATTTTATGATATACTTGTAAGCCACAGCTTGCACCAATCTAAAAACCCAACCTTAAGCCTTTTTCTGCAGGAAAGAATGTCAATGAACTGTGGAACCAGTGATAATATGGCTGTTGAGGGAATTTCAAGCAATGAAAGGTGTGGAGTTTATGAACACACCTGTAATCAATATCTTTTGTAGCTTACTTCAATTTGTAAACAGGTAGTAGTTCAGCAAGTCCTTCACAGTGCACAATTTCCAGGCCTGAATCTGCTGTGGACATTTGACAGATTCTAGAATACATCCTGTCTCCAGGATCAACTGTTGTAAGTATTTAACAACTGAAAGTCGGACCCTCTTTGTGCTAAATGTTCCCACAGTACCCTTGAGGCCAGAATAGCATCATCAAATGCCTTAACGACCATTTCTCCAACTACTTTGTCCCCTTCATATGGCTCATCAAGAGCCACATGACTGTAGAAAAACTCCTTGCCCTTTCAAAAAAGCTAGTGAGCAAGAATTTCATGCAAATGGATAAATAGACAACCATTCAACAGTCACAAGTGGAGAATGACAACAGCTCAACAAATCTGCATCTAGATACATTTGAAAACTGATGGGAGCTCCCTGTCACTCATCAAAACACCAGTTTCAGGAGCACCTTAGCTTTATGACACAGTTTTGAGCCACATGAGCTTTGGAGCTCAATCAGTACAGCATATCCATATGATACAATTACTGCTTCTGCAAGGACCAAGGAAAAGAAATGGAAGTAAAATTTTAGCACTAGAGAAAGCAATATTTCTTATTTCTATTCTATCACTTGTTTCCACTTGTTATTGGCAGCCTGTGACTGAACAATGAGCACAGTAGAAGGAATTAATTGCAAAACCTTTCCTTGATCAGATGGACTCTATGAACTTTAAAAAGACTGGGTTTACTCCTATGTCCTGCTCCATTTGCGGAAGCTAGGTTTTCCTGGACTGCGATTGAAGAAGCCACATGCAGGGTTGCAAGGATATCGACAGTCAATGGCTGCATCTGTTGCTGTTAGGCGTTCAAAATACCAATCTCCTAAAGCTTCCGAGGCCGTCTGCAATCCCATCCACAAATTCAGAGCCATATCTATCCAGTCTTGTCATTTTTACCAAGATAAGGCCCATAGTCCACTCAACAGGGCTGGTAATCAAAATACCTTGTTGTTTATACGAGGTGCCTGTGGCCCATTCCAGAATACAGCATGAGATGCTTGACAATGGTGGAAGCATCCATCAATAAACATGCCGTCCTTCTGGCTGTCCTCAACAGGCTTGAGGGCCTCCAGCAACTTTGTTCTGTAATCTGCCAGATGAATTCCTGCGTGAGAACTTGTGGAGAGCTGTTGAGTCTCTCCATATAGCATTTGACTGCCCATTGGGCAATACAATCACCTTTTTAAAACTGGCTAAGGGTTTGCAAGGCAGAAACTCAAATCTACTTGCAGTGACTCAGCTTATGGAAGATGACTGGTAAAGTGTTTGCCATGATAGAACTGTCAGATAGCCACAGAGCATACATCAGTTGATAGCCAAATTCTACCTTGTATAGTGGACAATTGTTCCTTTGTACAGCTGCCAGCATCATTTTTACAAGCATTCCACTCACCCGAAGTGTCCACTGTAACAATATTGTCCATCTGCAAACATGGTGTCATATGAACAAGCATATCAATGAGATTGCAGAGAAAGCTGTACAATGACACTTTGAGGTAACCATTATGCCAGTTCCAGCAAAATTGACTCTAGCTCAACAAGAATTAGTGCATCATAACCTTGTGAGTGTCAAATCACAAAGTATCAGACCATTACAGTTTGCTATGCATGTCTCCCCAATGACTTCATCAGCTCCTAACAGCAGGTAAACAATTATTCAAAAACCTGTGTCATGAGTTTCTGTCAGATATGCAGAAGCATCAGCAAGACTCAGTCACATGAAACAAGCATGTACAAAAGGTCTCAACTACTCAAGGACTGTGGTCTTTCCCTCACAAACTGGGACTGCCAGCAATATCGAAGTCAAATGAGATCTATGTTTGCATGTCAGTTAATCCTCCCCACTATCTAATCTATGCATGGTCTACACAGCTAAAAATTGGTGTCTTGGGTGACACAGCAAGCAGTTGCCAAAACAAAAAGCCAAGCTGTGAGTGTTGATACTGCATGTTGCATCAAATGCCAGCTCGGAAAGCAAATGAGATCTGACCTACTGGCAGAGGTTGCCAAGCCATGACTTAGAAGGGACATAAGAGGGTTTACCTGCCACCAATCATAGCCACCATTGACAATGAAAAGGGGTGTTTTGATATGAGGCAGCAAATACTGAGGAAAGAAGCACTGCCATGCCTTTTGACACAAAATTGCATTAGTACAATAAGGGAGGAAGAGCTGCCAGCATAACACATCAAGCCAAAAAGATGCTCTTTGAGTCTTTCAGTGCAACAAAAACCAGGTTAGGAGTCCATACATCAGCTGAATCACGCTCCTTGGTACACTCCTTCAACAATGTGTCATCAACCCTCTGCCAGATAAATCCAGCTAACTCTGTTAGTTCCTGGAAGACTTGGAACATGCATAAACAGATGACTAACAAGCCAATTAGCTGCCTCAAATTGGCAATCTTCACTCTTTCCCATACTGAGTGAAGCTACAGGTCTCTCTCTTAATGGACAAGATTCCTCCTGATCTTGATCAAACAAATATGTAAAAGATAGAAATCAGAAGGCTGCGGCCGTCTACCTGCAAGTTCACAATATCCCTAAAGTAATCACCAAATTTATTTTCTCCTTTGTATGTTGGCCTGCGGACAATGAAAGAACTGAATGATGCTGTATTATGTCCTGTATCCTCACCTATTTTGTAAGCATGATGCCGGGGTTAGGGCCCTAAAACACCATGAGGAAGGTTGCTGATAGCATAATAGAAGGTTACATGCACCATTACTCAAAAATCATCTACTGTGAAGTGAGACTATTTTACAATACCCAGTAGCAAGACCAGGGCTGGCATAATTGCTACCACACACCCATGCTGTGGTCCAATACAAGATATTTATACTCAAGATCTAAAAACTACAATAATTGCAGTTGGTAATAATAGGTAATGAACATTCATGATGGAATGGAATCACACATAAATCAAGTGGACAAAAACAAACATGATGGAAACAAATACACAAGAAAATGAAACTAAAGTACAGAAAATGAGAAGAAAGAGGTGCCAAACCAAAACAAAGGTGATGAAAACAAGAATGAAGCTATAAGAGATCATTATTTCTCTGATACTCCCAACCTTGACTGCTAATCTACAGAAAACCTCTACTATACAATACTATATTGTATACAGTACAGTACAATGACCTTGTATCAAAGATCAAACTCCAATATGTTTACTGTAATCTGCATGGACTTCTCACAATACCAAAACTTCCTTCAATGCACTAGATCTGGAATTTTCAAATTTCACATAGGCTTATAGATTGCTAGAGACACTCTAATTGTACATCTACACAAAGAACTTCAGAATATTCATTAGCAATAGATACCCAAAATCTACCATCATTAGTAGATTCCTCACTTGTCTTCATAGTTCTTGTGTTACCTTTGTTTTTATCCCCATCATTTTATGCGCAAATGGCATTCCAAAGATATAGCATAAGAGACTGTATTCTACATTTGTACAACAATTAGTGGTCAACCATCAGAGAGAAAGAGAGAGAGAGAGGGAGGGAGGGAGAGAGAGAAAGACATGTCAACAAAGAAGCCTGCATCACTCATGCACTTCACCACTTTGGCTCCAGGCAAAGCAGCCTTGAACTTGTCACAATGCAATATGGAGGATAAGCCCCCTGCCGAACACCCACCAAGTAGGGCCTGCAAACAGCACATTAAAACCATGTCAGTTTTACATGTACTGGAAATCAACCAACTAAATTTTAAACAAAGTCAAAAGCATATAAGAACCCTATTCAATAATTCTCCAACCACAAAAAGAAAATTTCCATGGGTCAATTGCATACCTTATCAGCCTTTCCCATGCCATTGCTCAAGAGTTCAGCTATAATAGCTTCCCAGATACTCTCTCCTCTGTAATAAGGACCTTCCAATTGCAGCCAATTACCCTAAATGCAATGATGGGTATCAATGAAGTCAGCTATCAATAAACCTACCCCCCTTGATAGCCTCATTTTTTCCAGCAGTTGTGCCTATCATTCTCTTTCCAAATTAGCAACTCCACTTGAAACTTGAGAGTACCAAGACAAAGTTCTATTGAACCACAAAGCAATGGGAAATAGACTACAAGCCACAATTGAACTCTTTGCCAATGAGGTTCTAAATCTTGTCAGGAAAGAGAAAGAAAGCAGCCTTGATCATGGGCCAAAATAAATAATTCTTCAATCCTGCAAATACAACCAGAGGAATCAAATGTGGTAAAGAGTGCTACAACCTTTTCATCTGCTGGCAAGCTTGAATTGCCGCTAAATGAAGCACCATCACAGTATCTCACAAAAACACGGTTCCAGTTGAAAAAATCTAGATCACCAACACAAAACAATTGCATTCTGTTCATTCTGAATGAGTAACTTGGAGAAAGTCCAAGAGACAAGACACTCATTTGTAAGCTGAAAAAATGGAACATCCAGGTGGCCCAAGTGACAGCATAGGTAGACCCTCAGACCTGGATTCACCTGCTCTGAATTGCTGAGAATTCCATCAAACTTTTGAGGTTTCATGAACTTGGAAGAGCCCAGATTAGTCTTCGACCGTTGTTTGCAACTCTCTTCACTGTGGCACCATGCTCCTTCCTGTACAAAAAAACATATTAAAGATATCAAGAAGCTTTACCTCCTAACAAATAGAGGGCATATCTATCATCTACTCAATGCTGTTCGTGTTCATTGAAGCACAAAATGGTAGTTGGTACATCCAAAAGGCCAGACCTCCAGAAACACAATCCAATTGTTGGCATTTGCGCCACTCCCTTTGTGTAGATGGTAACCAGGTGGAGTGCCATCCAAGCACACTGCAGAGGGAAGGGAGGGGGCAGTGAGCACAGGTTTTTTCTTTATGCAAACTGACAATGTAATAATTCAAGATTGCAAAGAAACAAAAGTCTCACATTCCTATGTTCTCCTTTCACATGCCCCCGCCCTATGTATCCCCCATGCTCATAGATTACAACAGCAGACAAATCTCATTTTCCTTAGATCGACGTTCCAAGTATTCGCCTCGTCCGTCCTCATCCCCATCCTCTGTGCTGAAACTCGCATTTCCAACAAACCAGTTCCTCAAATCCTATCGATCAAGATCTCGACGGATTGTCTCCTTTCCGCGTTTCACATCCTCACACTCCTTTCTGCGATATCTCTCAGAAGTACATTTCGAAACCCTAGTAATGCTCTCGATCAAGATCCCGATGCTGACTAGTACTCCTTCTTCTCGTCCTGTCCTTAGGCGTTTTTACAGACAAGCAAAAGCCCGATAGATCTGTCTCCAGAAACTAGTATCTTAAAACGCATATAGACTACAAGGTTTGCTGTACCTGCTCCGATATCTGCAGCTTTCGTCAATATAGTGAGCTCCACGACCACTGGCTCCACCTCCACCAAATTCGCTTCTCCTCCTCCTCCTCCTCCTACGATTCCATCATTTTCTGGCTTCTGCTTCTTCTTCTTGTCCTTCAATGCCTCTGCTCCAACAATGCCTGCTCCCGCTGCAACTTCTTCCTCTATCGTTGGCTTCCCCACACTAGTAGCATCACCAGCATCCTTGAAACTTTCCCGGGCAGGCAACAACCGTAGCACACCTTGCAACTCCTCGAAATTCCAAATCAAAATAACTATGAGCGAGCCAAGCAGAAACACGGAGATAAACACCAGCACTCCACTTACATCCCTCCTCCAAGTAGCCGAATTCGCGGCGTCCGCTGTTTGCCTCCGCTTGAGCTCCATTTTGCTTCTTCCCAGCTCCACCAACACCAAACGCAATACTCTTCAGTTCTCTCCTCACAAAAAAACAAAAGCACCGCACAAAAAACAAAAAATCAAGGGGACCCTGTGTCACACTGTGGCCTTGCTATTTACATGAAAAAAGTATCTTAATGCAAAAAAGAAGAATTACGGAAACTCAAATATTTCACTGTGCAAAAATATAATCTTCAAAAAATCCTCTAAACGAAACCAAAATGCTTCAAGAGACTATAACTTTGTAACTAATCTCAAGTTCAACACAAGCCAAAACATTATCTTTCAAAAATCTTCAAATAAAAATAGACCTATTATTTATTATTACCTAGGGGCCACAATCCATTAAGCTACTATACTCTATAATGAATCTAAACACAATATCCCTTGCCTTGGTTGATTGGTAGGCAAGGCCAACAAAACTCACCCCCACAAAAACACAAACTCAGAGGGTTTCTTTTTGTTTCGCCAAAAATGCGAAAAATAAAAAAATAAAAAAGCGAAATAAATATTCAGTCGAAATATTTTTTTGCTGAAAACAAATGCCCATATTTCGAAAATTAAAAAATTGAAATTTTTTTGTCACATAAGTTGGACTCTGATTTTAGTTTGGTAGCATTTTTGTAACTTGTTCTTTCTAATATTTAGACAGGTTCTATATTTAATGCCAAATCCTTCTTGTGATATGCTAGCCAATGATGCAAATATCACAAATTTGAAAAAACATCACTTCACATACACTTACAAATACAAACCCAATTTATTTAAGCAAATAAATAAATGAAAATCTTTTGGTAATATGTACCAAAAATAAGCCCAAGTATCGTTTTTCATTTTGGCAAATTTTTGTGCTGTGGTGACAAAAAGATCTGGATTTTATTTTTTTCAGTGTCAATTCGAAAAAATTACAAAAGAGTTGGAAAATTTGCCAACTTCCATTCAAAGCCAAAAATTTGGGGGGAAAAAAAATCACCCTTCATTACCTATGGAACAGGTTTTCCTTTCAATATTTTGTGATGTAGCCACACTGGTGATCCTCCACAAGAGGAATTAGCCAAATTTGGCTACAGGTCAGAGAACATAGCATAGTAGAATCCTTTTGAGAATCCTGCTATTTATGTTGGCGACCTACTGGAACTTACTGTGTAAATATGGCAATTACAGAAATTGTTTTTCTCAAAATCTGATGATTTTGGTACAATTTTTTTCAAGAGAATCCTTTGCATGAGACAAAATTCAGTAAATTGGTTCAAAACATGTATATTTGGCAAAACTATGTCACAAATTGCAATACGTGGTCAACTGCACATGCAATCATATATATCAATTCACTTAGTTTGTCAGTTTTTTTAAACAACCAAAAACATTTACCAAACATTGTTGAAATAACACACCTGTGCATTATGCACGGGGTTCACACTAGTAGTATTAATTAATAGATGGTCACTACACACAAGGACTTGAGAGCTTTTTTCTCTTTTTTTCTTTTTCCTATTTCTTCTATTTTGTTGTGTGTGTCAGGTGTATGTAGATGAAATCAACAACAACAATAAAAGTACTATATGACAGACCAGACTTTCTTTTTCTTTTTCTTTTTTTTCATAAATTAAGGTGGTGCAGGTCGTGGAGTCAATCATGAACATGACTTTTGCATGATTTCATCAGTTGTGCAGTTTGGGGAGGGGTCATGACTCATGAGCATGATCTATTCGCCCTGCCTCTAAGAGAGACACTTTGGAGAAATGTAGTTCTTTGCTTGGTCTCAAATTCTCAGTATGTGTTCATCAACTAGATATTCTACCCTGCAAAAATATTTCTCACATTCAAGTTTAGTTATTTACATTTTTTCAACCCCACCCAGTGAACTAAAATTGAGCTGGCAAATAGGTGGGAGAATACTAATAGCAAACCACCTGAACCAATTTTTATGATTGACCAATCAAAAACAGGGACCACCAGTCAGATCATATTTATTACACTCTTGTGTAGCAAACATTAGGTTTTGTTGTGCCATTTACCAGCCTCGGCAAACAGTGCAAAAATGCTGGCCCAAAAGCATTTCCCCAAGCATAAAATGATCATGGTAGGTGCCTACAAGGTGCCTACCAGGTGCCTGCCTTAGTACCTTTAAGGAGGCAGGGGCATCCTGCCCCAGTGTGAAAATGTGTGCAATAAATGGACAAGAAATTGCCACGTCTTCAAATTTATGGGTAAATTTCTTTTAATTAATCTAATCAAAATGCACCACTACATTACTAACACATAGTGTGAGCAATACATTGAATATATTATTAATATTTTACACTTGAAAAAGAAATGGTTAAATATAAGAAATTGAAACATGGCCATTTTAAAATTATAACTAATTATTATTTACCATGTATTTTTTATAGATTAAAAAAATTCAACACGTCTAGACATAAGATGGGTGGAAAAAAATTCAAAATATGGCTACAAGAAGTTGCCACATTTCCAAGTTTATGGGTAAGATAAAATCATTAATAATTTACTAAAAAACATTAATTTAACATTACTAACATGTGGTGTGAATAATACATTGAATGTATTACAAACAAACAATGTCCTTTGATCATGAAAATCTCCTTTGGGGATCTTTTGATGCAACAAAGCCCTCACCTTGTCAAGGATGCATTCATCCCCATAACTCAGTGTTTGATTTCATAGTTAGCAAAAAAATTAATATGATGAATAATGTTGATTTTTTTGCAAAAAACGCATCATCCATTTTGACAATGATTTGCAACAACCATGAATAGATAGTGCTTCTAAATTTTCAATGTATTAAATTTTGAAATATTCATGTAATATTCAAGGAATCTGCAACCAATATTTACTAAAGTAGTATTCAATGATTGAATGGTACATTGTTTTGTCTACTAAAAATGGATGTTATTCTAAGGGTGATGGGCTTGATGGATATTCTCAAAAAAATTCAAGCTAACAAAAAACATTTAAAGCTTGAATCCTTTTGAACAAATAATTTGCATTCAACAAAGGTTAATATGTTGAATCTTGCTTCAAACTTTACCTAATGATTTGATTAGGTATTATATGATACACCTTACAACTTTCAAGAAAATTCAATATAATGGAATCTTGCCTTCAACATCAACATTCAATTCAATTATTTTTAATTTAATATCCTATTGACGACACATTCCAAAATGATGCATGATCATCTTAGTGTCCCTCAATTGGGCATGTGAATTCGTATTAACACATTAAGGTAGCCAGGCTAGTCACTGAACACTTAGTGTATCAAAGGTCTGCAAATTTCTGGAAAGTGTTTTTTTGAATTTCATGTTGAAAAAAGAATGGTAACCCTACTATTTGTGCACTCATAGAAAGTTGAATCATTGAAAAAGATGAAGAAATAAATCAAATGTGACCCTCCAAAGTAGGGGGGGTCAAATGGAGGAAACAAAAAACCATCAAACACTTGGAAGACTATTATCAAACACCCAAAAACGTCTTTGAAAGTCACTATATTGCCTTTATGGTTCAAAGATCATTTGTAGATCATAAAGGTGTGCTCTTATAACACTTTAAATCACTTAAATTGAACAAGAAATGACAAAGTTATGAACATTGAAAGTAAGAGGGGTAGAAGAGAAGGAAAGAGAAGAAAAACACATTTTATAATTTGGAAAAGCTTATTTCTCTTCTTATTCTTCTATAATTACTCCTTTGCTTTTGTTGTTCAAAGACAAATTGAAGAGCTCAAGTTAGTGCTCCCATAACATTTTAAATCACTCAAAATGAAGAAGAGATGAAAAAAATATGAATAAAATGTTAGGTCATAGGTGGCGTTCAATCATAAAGCAGGTTACCCTAATGGCTAACACATCAATGTACAAATTATGAGTTAATGATGACACATTAACAAGCTTGACACAATGATACACTCAAATATATATCCTAACACATAAATATATTAAAACAATAATACATTCACACACTAATACATTGACACATTGGTACATATATAATTATAAATTAATTCATAATTGCACATTTTGATTGAAAGGGAATGCACTATTTCATAGAATTACAATAGAATGGATTAGTAATTCACAAAAATTATAAATACATTACATAATATGCATGTTACCACCCAACCATGAGCATCAAAATGGGGTTTAATAAAGGTCTTCAATCACAAAAATTCCAAAAATTTGTTTATAGTATCTTATGTCCCCATTTGAGCTCCCCTTGTGCACAGAAAGCAACCCACCTACTACTTCCTCATGATACACCCAATCCTCTTGCCATCTGAAGGCCACCTCACTTACATTGTGAAGGCCTTGTGAATTCTATACACCTACATTTGCATCCAACAAAATGTAATCATTATTCGGGGAACTTGGGTTTATATGCATGACAACCAATGGTTTATATTGTGACAAATTGCCACAACTTGTTTCCTTAACTTCAAGTTCTTTTATGAACTTCATGATGTTCTACTCTTGATATTCCAAAGGATCAAATGGTGCACTCCAAGACTTGTTCAAGATATATACCCATGAACCAACACATATTGCACTCTTATATCAATTCATGGATTTCAATCCAACCTTCAAAGGTGACATCAATAACCTTCCCATTGATCTTAATGGAAATATTTATTGATTCAATATTTGACATCTTTGGGAAACATGAAAAAATCAATACAACTTGTCAATTCAATACATTGTGTAATTGTGATACATTATGTTATATAACCAAATATTATACATCTAAACATTAAGGTGATACATTGAAACACATAAGTTTGATAACAAAACCATGGAAATAGAGTCTTTTTGTTATACCACACTTGTTATTACTTGAAAAAGATTTATAGCTTCTCATAGGGCTTCTTGAAATGCCCATTATAAACAAAATGTATAAATTGATAAAATGATACATAAATACATAAATTAACACATAACCTAATACAAATTGATACATTCAAGTATGGTACATGGCATGAAGGTGTAAAATAAACCTCACTTTGATTTGAAGGTTAACCTCACTTTGATTTTTAATCAAGCAAAGTTAATCTCACAACATTTGTCACTTCATGATGTTGGTAGACGTGAAATTTAATTCTTGTAAAATATTTCATACTACTGTAACAATAGATTTGCATTTCACATACATACATTTAGTATTTATGCCTTGATTTTCAACATACTTAGCATTGCCATTCATAAAACACTAGATTCATGACTATTTCATATAACTAGAATTTGCACTTCAAAATAAATTGTAAAAAAAAACTCAAGAAACAAAATCACTATTCATTTCATCATATTCTGATATTACAAACAATTCATACAACAATTTGCCATTCATGAAATTTGCTATCTATTTGGAAATAATAATTTCATGAATGGCAAATTTGATTTATGTGAAATCCTACGGGTTGAAAGAATTACTAATTTCAATAATGTACATCTATAAGTACATATAATAATCAACCCAAGATATGTGCAAACCACTATACGAAAATTATATTTTGTGATTCTGTCACATTACCATAAACAATAAAAAGATTTTGTCATGATGTTGGTTTGCATTCAAGGGACATAAAAACTCATAATGGGTTGACTATAATGGAATCATAGTGGGGTTGAACTACAACTAAATCATAATGGGTTTCTAGTAGATGGTGCACTAGTGGATGCCACTGCCCAAGTGATAGAATTTTGTTTAATCAATAAGAGATTACAAAATGTGGGTGTTAAATATTTGATGACCTCAAAAGATATCATCCACAATTTCACACCCTTTCCTAGAAAGTGAATCATTTTGTGTATAACACAAAAATGGATGTAGTTGAACTTTCAATTGAATGATGAAATATTATGTAAACATTGTAGACAACATTAAAAAAAGCTTGCAATTTTAGTAGTATCACATTGCACAAACTAGGCCTTCAAACATAAACACAATCAACACTGATAAATGATGAGATATAGATGATGGCCAAAGTGCATCACAAACTTGCCCCCTCTTTGTATGAGTGCTTTTACAACACCTTAACAGTATGTTCAACATTCAATGTTGATACAATCATTGATATGATGTTAAGGTGACATTGTAACAACATGTCTTGAAATGGCATTGATACAATACTAAAACATTTGACATCTTATCAATATTAAATCAATGAAAAAAATATGACCAACATTGGTATAACATACATTAATAAGTCATCAAATTGATGACTATATGTTGAAGATTCAATGCTAATATGGTCATTGATACAATATGTTGAGGGCATTATAATAATATGTATTGAGTTAGCATTGGGATTGTTTTGACATAATTTACATTTTTTCAACACGCATTCAATGAATAAGATCTTATCAATGCTGAGACAACACAAATTGATCTTCAATAGATATTTCATACTAAAGTAAAAGCTTATTGAAAAAAGTATGTATTTTACCCAAATATTATCCTCCCAATTAAAATAAACCACAATTTTAATTTAATTTAATATAGCAAGACCCATGTGTGGTAAAAAAAACAACATCGCACAATTTTCACATGTGAAAAGGGCATCTGTTGAGATGTCATCACCTGGTTTGCTCTTTAGAGCGTGGGATATGGCGGGATTTTGAGACGTGACAAATTTCAAGATATGGTTTGGGACCTGCCTAGATATGGCATATTTTGCAATGTTGCAGATTTGAGGACGTGATTTGGGGACCTGGATACTGAGACGAAGCGGGTGGCTGAACCCCGTGGGGTCTATTTTCTCTCTTTTTCTTTAGTTCCTTCGTCCCTTTCCTTCCGCCATTGTTGTTGCGGGGCTGTTCTTGTTATATCGCTGCGCTATGGACGACATGAATGCAACACACAGGCCCTTAAGTACCACTCTGAGGCATTTGAAGAAGTCAGTTACGGCCATGGATGTCAAGCTTTGGCAACAACTGATGCTCAGCAAGCGCGAAGAAGCCGCCGCCCAGGAGAATCCGGAGGATTTGAAACTCCCGATGTCTCCGTCCAGGGAATTCGTATCCAGAGCCCTGGTGTTTTCAAGAAAGCAGGCGAGTACTGCAAATTTTTGAATCTCTCTCAATCTCTGTGTGTTTTTCTGTATGTGGTTTCTTTTTTGTATTTTTTCGCTTCTACGCGTGCATATATTCTTATCTGTTCTTTAATCTTCCCCGTCTGAAGGGATAGTATGGAAGTTCTACTGGATTTTTGCCCATTTCTTGTAAAATGGATAGAGTGTGCTGCCGTCGCTCGCTGAATTCCGATAATAAGAAGGCTATTTTTTTGCTTCTGGATATTCAAAAAGATTCAGTAGTAGAACTGTGAAAGGATGTGTCAAGGAAGTCTTTCCCGTATGAGCATTCAGTATACGTATAGGTTTGGGGAAGAGTTACGAGGTATCTACTTAGGATATCTCCCTGATCTTAGATAGGTCGTCCCATGGGTTTGCAGTTTCTTGCTGTGCTTACACACCAGGCTACCCTTTTCCGAAAGCTTCACGGGGACTTGGTAAATTTTACTCAGGATCAATTCTATTCTGGTTTCCTGTAGCGCTTTTTGATAACTAGCGACTGCAGGGAATGTGGATCGAGCGGGTAGGGAGAACATCCGCTTGATAGTTTTCTGTCATAAAAGGACTCCATTTGCCTCGTCCAAAAAGTAAAGAAGAAAATGAGTTTCAGAGCTTTCTTTCTGTTCAAAACAACGTAGGCCGAGAGGTTCATTGTTCAAAATCAAGCTCCTTCTTGATTGCAATTCTGCGTTTCTTTTGCGGAGATGCGGAAGGAGGCATAGACCTGTCCAGGTGGATGAAAGAATGAGTACC
>Ga0209611_10003010_pt1 | contig 29517 bp, 18 predicted proteins | sample S1TSphgellanicum_3_FD_187693 | JGI IMG/M metagenome (GOLD analysis project Ga0209611, IMG submission 187693) | Host-associated microbial communities from peat moss isolated from Minnesota, USA - S1T2_Fc - Sphagnum magellanicum MG (SPAdes) (version 2) | ecosystem: Host-associated > Plants > Peat...
TACTGATTTTCAGACTTGAAGTTTTAATTTTGAAAATAAAAAATAATAATTTGGAATTTAATTTTCAGGTTTGAATCAAATGATTATTTAAAATTTAAATGCAAAATTTTCAGAGCTGAAATATAAATTTTCATATTCATATAAAAATATTCAAAATCAAAATGTTTATTTTTTAATCAATTAATAATTTTCTGACTTGAATTACTAATTTTTGGATTCGAAAATATTAATTTAAAATTCAAAATCAAATTTTAGATCAAATATTTTTTTTGAATTTAAATTGAAAATATCATATTCAGGTCAAAATTTTCAAATTCAAATATTGTTTTAAACAATTGAAATAGTCATTTTTAGATTCAAATATCACATTTCAAATTCAAATATTCTTTTTTTAAGATTAAAATAACAGTTTTCAGAATTGAAATATCAATTTTCAGATTTGAATAAAAAAAATACAAAGTTCAAATATTAATTTTGAGACTCATTATATGAACAATATACATACGTATGCATATTATATATATAAAATTTTAATACATACATTAAAATACACCCCTATGTCATTGTAGAATACCTTTAGGATGCAACTAATTTGGTGACTATTGCAATTAATGGGACATATCAACCTATTAATGGATGAAAGTAAATGTAAAATTGATGCAACCAATAGGATGAAATTTTTAATAGTTGTATCATAGTTAAGAAAATGACCAAAATAGTTGAAAGTTGGTAGTGTAGTTGCAAGTATTCCCAAATCTAGTTGTAAACGACTACAAGTCACATGTAGTCATAAATGGAGTGATTACATTTTGGCTGATTTCTACTAGTATTGTAGTATGTCATATTGGGACAAGAATCACCAAATCAATTTTAAAAGACATACAAACCATTTGATCTCATCAAGTTGTGTTTGTTTTATGGCAATATTTTCATCTTTTATTTTCATATGCAATGTGAATAATAGTTTTAAGGATTTCCATAAGCTACAAGGATATTTTATAGTCATATAATAGGAAATCATGATATGATGCAATGTGCTACATGCAATAAATCCTCATTTGCACCAAGACTTAAATTATTAGAAAAACAATGAAAAAGAAAAATCCTTTTGGAACAAGAAAAAAATTCAAATGTTCTTGAAATGAAAAACACGAATTCATTTCATATGAAATTGAAGCATGAAAAACATTGTAATGCAACTTGAATTGAATTTGAATTTAATATAGATTTAATTGAATTGAATTCAAATACATTGAAAGGAATTTGAATTCAACTAAATTGAATTCCAATTCAATTTAATTTATTAAACAATTATTTTAAAATTAAACTAAATTGAATTCAAATTCAATTAAAAAAAAATGAGATGCAAATTGGTGGAAAAGGTGTTGAAAATCTTCTTATGAATATGGTGTTTGAAGATTTTTTAAAAAAAAGACACAAATTTGAAAAGACAATTTTCCATGCCTCTTCACTTGGGAATGGGCTACACAAATTCCAATGTGGAATTGTCCAATCTACAATGACAACTTATGGAACCTAAAATTGTCCTACCTAAACTAGTTCTAATGAATCATTGTCATTGGAATATATATAGTGTTGGTGTTTGGCTATGATTTTCATAAGGTAAGAGCTAGTTTGGTGGCCATTGGGAATAATTGAAGTATATAGCTTTTGTCAATTATCAAATTTTGAACATAGGCAAATTTGGCAATTTTGATATTTTGAACATATGCATTTTGATGATCATTGCATTTGAATGTCTTTATTTTGGCAAGATGTAAATAACTAAAAGCAAACCCTAAATCGCAATACCCATACAATCAAAATTGTTCTAGTCTCATTTCAAAAGTAAGCTTTTCCAAGGCAATTGAACTCCAACCATGAAGGTCTTGTTAATGTAGAATGGAAGTTTCAAAGTCCCCACATGCTAAAAAAACCCTATAAACAACTAAACTTTGTAACATCTAACCTCAAGCACCAAGAGAACACCCATTTCTTGTTTTTTATCTAATATCAATATTCAACAATTAATTGTTTCACAACTTGCATGACTACCACAAATGAAAAAGAACCAATACATATGCTTGCAACTAAGAATAATATACTGAAAGAAATAAAAAATAAAGTGTTGCAAATGAGCAATTCTACTACATTCCAAAACACATTGAATTTGTTGTAATCTAAAACTAGTAGAACCCAAATGTTTCAAAAATAAAAGGTGCACATTTACAATACAACTTGGAGGCTAGAACATTAAAGTTATACCAATTTGCTTTGTATTTGACCTTTTCATCTTTCCAATTTAGAATAACATCTTCATGTGGAAAAGTAGACAAGTTGAAAAATTATAATTGAACATGTGAACACAAATATCAAGATGTGTTGTTAGATGGTTTCATAGCCTACTTTTCATGAGGGTCAAATTGTGCAATGTCCTTTCATTCTTTGCATAACCCAAGACATGAATGATAACCATTTCAACAAGCTTGCTACAATCATTTAACTTGTGGGACAAAATGAAGGAGTTATTGATCTTCATTCACAACTTGGAAACATAACCTTCTTGTTAAAGTCTTCAACCATTATTGATTATGCATTAGGAGTCATGATCAACCAAAAATATTGCACATCAAACAAATGTGAATCCAACAATGGGGGAACAAAGATTTTAGCTTTGGCGTTTTTGAAACATAGAAGGAAGCTTTATTTATAACCAAATGAACTAGAAATACCATGTAAAAAAATCTTGTTCAACCAATATTGGGGATAAACCATTCCCATTGTATTCATTATCTTATGTTCTAGAAATCTCCATTGTAAATCAAAGTTTGGGTTACCTCTATGCATGTGCATCAAACTTTGTGCCATTATGATTGCATTGGCTTAATGAACTACATGGTAGATCCTTCATTAGATCACATGTGCACAACAAACATTTGAATACTAATCTTTAAACCAAAAATCTTTTGTGGATTATGTAAAATTATGCCACCACCTTAAAGGCAACATTTTATTGGGTGGTTGATCAAAGAATTGAAGGCTTAAAGAAAAATTATGGATTAGTGTACAAGTGAAACAATTTGACCTTTGTAAAATTAACAACATTCACAAATTCAAGAATGCACACATTTTGCCACTACACAAACTTCATCAAAGTTTGCACTACCTTCAACATGGGCAAAAGGTAGGGTACACCAAAAATGAACTCAAGGTTGTCAAGCAAAACCAAGTTGTCTTGAGTAGCTTTGTTCTTTGATGAATCCAAATGTGTTTTCACAATGAGGGACTTGTGTTTTCACACAACACATTTTAGATGGTCTAACATGTTAATCCAATGTGTCTTCATGTTCTTCAACAACTTCTGACCTTTAGGAGCTAGTGTCTTTGCAAACTTCATAAATTCCAATTATTTTTTGGAGTTATGAATGAAAACACACTAAAACATTGCCTTAATGCAAGATGTCAGAAGCATTTTTTTTATAGTACAATGATTGCCTAGTTCAATGTGTAACTACACATTGATGAAGTAAAAAGTTGTGTCTCCTTCACTTGAGTAGTAACACTTGTGTGATGCCCATGTAACACAAATTACCATCACAACCAAAACATACCCACTAAAAGGCAAGTTGTTCCTTAGCTAAACCTTCAAACTTGACCACATTTTACTAAATAATGGTAGTAATGTTCTTGATTATTGCACCCATTTAAACAAGTTGAAACACATAAATAAAATTGGAATGAAAAATCAATTTTTCATCTTGTGAACATGCACTTTCATCCACTATTAATTGTTGATGGTCATCATTTCATCTACATTCAAAAAAAATAAAATAAACTCTTGCATAACAGTGTTTTTGTTTTTCAAGTTGGCATCATGTGTAAAATCTACCATTCCCCATTCCTTATTTTTAGTCAAATGTTTCTTTGGGTTGCTTTTCAAATTCAAAAACATGTATTGATTTTTAAAAGTTTTGAATTTTGTCATTAATCCATGGTTTAACAAATGAAAAATACTCAAGAAAATTAAATCACTTTCTTTTTTGAAATTCCCTTGAACTTGGATCATGAGTTCCAAATTAAAGCACATAAGGTGAATGCAAGCTATAGTGGCTCACTTTTGGTGTCACAATGACAATTTTTATAGGTGCTTTGTGTTTAAATGTTTATATAGTGAATAATTTAACTTGAAATACATTAAATGATGATTCATTCTAGACTAACAACTTGATTATGAAGACATTTGCACAATTATTTTTGAAAATAATGCATTCATTATTACTAGTGGACTTTTGAAATAAAAAATGTGGACTGGTCAATTGGCTAGACTGTTAAGAAATTAAAAAATTCATATTGAATTTCACTCCAAATTGTTTATAGGGACTAAGAATGGGTCAAAGAATGAAATGATAAAGTTAAATGTGAAATCGTTTTTTTTTGAAACCTTAACCAAATGATAGTTATGAATTTTTGAAGTTTTAGAATTGGACCTAATTTTAAAAAGTCTTTTTGAAATGATTTTTTTTGTGTTTGTCAAAATTTCTATGCCCAATGGGTACTACATAATTGAAATATCTAAGTGGGTTTTATTCTTATGGACTTTATGGATTTTTCTTTAGGATTTCCAAAATGATTTCAACATATTATATACTAGTTAACAACAACATTTTTCAATATGGGTTTTCACCTAGTTTTTAAGTGTTTCATAAGTGAATGAAATTGTAATAATCAAAAGTTGCATTAATGAAAATTTAGAATTTAAAACCATATCCACATGGATAATATATAAAAACATGTTAGGGATTCTTGGGAGTCTCACATTTGTTTAAAATGAGTCACTATAGCTTGCATTCACCCATAAGGATGGACTCATTGCTTCTACTAAATACTCTTGTTTTAATTTGTTGTAAGTTGGATCTTTTTTGTAGAATGACTTTCAACAACAACATCAAATTAACAATAGTTATATCATGTGATGACCAATGTGTTTTTAGAAGGTCGTTCAATTTAAGTGACATGAACTTGTCTTTTTGCTTAATTGTAAAATATTTGGCATTAGGCCATTTGGTCTTAAAAAAAATTGATACCAAGAAAATCATGTGGCTTGAGTGTTTTAAATAACTTTTGATTTGTCATAAGACTTTTTAGGTTTTTTAACAAGAGGTTTGTTTGCACATGAGAGCTACGAGGCTAAAATGGATCAATGGTTGAAGAAATGGCAAAACTTGGGGTCAAAACACATAGAGTTGGATTCAAAATAAGAATCAAAATGTTAGAACCTAACCATGTAAAAATATTGAACTTTAAACAAAGCGACTATAATGGAACCTTCTTTATTGCAAATGTAATGGGATTGATTATTGATTCTAGTTGGACTTATTGACTTCAAGGAGACAAAAGACAAAGCTAAGAGCTTCAACACAACAGATTTGAAATATGCACAATGCCAAACCTCCCTAGTTTTTAAACTTTCACAAACAAGAACACAACATACACACAACGTGGTAAACAACATATGAAAAGCATCAAGGATTCAAGATAACACACCCACCAATGTATGGTCTTGGAGAATTGCAACTTGCAAATTGACAATACTCAAAGAAAGTTCTACCTTATATTGTATTCAACTATTTCACACTTTGCAACTTAACACCTTGAGGCTTGAACATTACATTATGCATGTTTAGAAGCTGGATTGATGCAACAATAATAAGTTGTAACCTATTACTCACATTGAAGGTTGAAGCTCAACAACTTGTAAGACCATTGTGATTCACTCACAATTGCCTTTCAAAACAAAATCTTCATTAAAAGAAATCACAAAAAAACACAATGCACATAAAGCTTAAGACTCACAATTTACAAGTTGCATTTCAACTACAATACATCTTGATTGTTTACACCATCATTATTAAACCTTGCCACCAAAGAACACATATTGGAAATGGAGGAAAAAGATTAGTTCTTTTAGTGAACTTGCACATTGTGTCATTGATATTTAGATAAAGTTTTAAAAATGGAGATGGGAAAATGGATGCATGCAAACTTAAGTATATGGAAACATGTCCCATGAGTTATAACCAATGTTGGATGGTTCTTTTTTCTTCACATAACAAATTTCCAAGTAAAGGTTAGGTATATGGACCTTTGTCTCATAATTCTCAAAAATCAGAGGACTAGTTCATACCAATGAGAAAACATTTGGTTATCACCATGGTTATCAATAAGGTTATTAATAACTTATATAGTGATTATTGAGTTTTTAAAAAATGGATAAGAAACCTACCCATGTAGTAGGTAGCATCCAAAAGAACCAACAAGACCCTTATGGTCTGAATATTGAGATTTAATATTTTAAATAACTTACCCACATAGTCTGTAGGATCCAAAGAATTGGAAGGACCCTTGTGGTTTGGGTATTGAGTTTTCAAATTTAAATAAGCTATTCAGATGATTGGAATTTCATTCAGGTAGGAGATCAATCCTAAAACCTTAAACCTTTTTTTGATAGGAAAAAATTATAAAAGAACCCCCTATAACCTACCCATCCTAGGCTATATAACAAGCAGTTCTAAGGTGGATATGTGAAAACCTTACAACCTTTATGCATAATCAGCGATTATTACTGAAAAAATAACCGAGTAAATGGTTAAACATGGGGTATTACTTTGATAGTGAAATTGATAATTGGGTAGTCTAAATTTTTGATATTATCTAAATCAATATTGATTTGGGTCAGCCCATATCTACAAGTTTATAAAGAAGAAATTTCCAAATTTCAAGACTAAACCACCCTCTTCCACATTGTATTCCTATGCCACCATTTAGGGTGATTTAACACAGCCTGGTCACTTCAGCTTGGGTGATTATTAGACTCCTTGATGCATATGGAAGTCCACATGGACACAGATGACTAAATGAGTAACAGATTCAAGATGTTCAGCTTGTAAATGCTCATACACATCAGCACAAACTTATGGTCAAGGCCTTATTGTGAGTTGAATTCCTAAGCTTTTTAAAAGGGTGTTTTCACACATATGAAAATGAGAATTGCATGTTGATTCAATGTAGATTGAAGAAAGTGGCATCAACTATGGAGATTGTCCAAATTGGATACCACTACATTAAAGTCAATTGTCAAATTGTATAAAGACAAGTGTAGAAGAAGACATAGCAAACACCAACCCTTTCTTCATGACCAAGATGGAGGCTGTTGTTGGAACCAAGTCCCAAGGTGAACATGGCAAGGCGAGTACATTGAACAAAGCACAATTTGAGATCCCATTAGGTGGGTGGGGGAAAACAAATAGTTCCCAATCTAGCTTAATAAGGACTTGTAGGACCCATTAAGAGATTTGATTCTACTTGGCAATGAAGAAGGCATGAAGTTGAGAACTTGAATGATACCTAATCCACATTCATATCAAATTTATTTATTTTAGTTTGTGAACCTTGCATGGGATATTCACTAGTGATCATCCCCATTCATGTGATGGATTTTTGGTAACATAGAGTATCATAACCAAAGATGATGGTTGAAATTTTTTTTGCTCTTCAACATTTTACAAGCACACCAAATAGACAACCTGTTGTTGATACTTGAGACCAAAAACCAACTTGGGTCATCCTTTCAAGGGTTGGACTAATCCAATTGCATTAACTGATTATTATATAACTGGTTATCTTCCCTCAGATTTTCAACTCTGAAACCCACAAATGGTTAGCAATTAACCACTTCATTTGAAAATGAAGGAGGGGAACCACTCAAACACACTTGGTAAAACACTTCCTTTTTGACATTCAATGAACTCGGTTACCTTTAAGGATCATAATGTTTGCAAATTATTTTAGTCCCTTAACTACCGGTTACCAACTTGGGTGTCATTGAATCTATGGCCAAAACTCAGAAATTGATTAGAAATATCCTCCATGGATAATGGGGTCTAACCTTGATCAATCTGTGGGTATTGAAATTGCTTCAAGGTTGATATGTAAGTTATGAAAGCTTTGAATACACAACTTTCAAGTTGGGTAATCTTGTACCTGATCAAATTTGATGGTCATTCAATTATGTTTTAGCTTGCCGATCTTTTGAAAACTTCAGTGCCTGAAATGTCAAATTTTCAAATTAGAGGTGCCCTATGTCGAAAGTTCTGGAAACTTAAGGGCAATAAGCCTTTGTCACTAGCATGTTGTTCATGTTTTCTCCTTCTGAATAGAAGACTTATTGTATCTGTACATGCTTAACTTGGCAAATAACCAGTTTATTGTTTTACTTGGTGAAAATTTGTAATCAAGCAAAATTGAATTTTTTTTGAAAACAAAGTGATTTTGGAGGTTCCAATTGCCAAAGTTAGAGAAAGAAAGTAAAATTCACCAAAATTATATATGTGGTCTTTGCTGTGTAGCCAAAAATATAAAGGGATGATTAAATGTTTGTACCTCGTATTTGGTTTCTAATAGGATTGGCTAAATTTTCCTAGGGATGATTACCAGTTTTTCTACATTTTCGTATCTATGGTCATGGCTACATTAAAATTCTTAAGGTCAAAACATTTTTGATAACATGGCCTTGAGCTTTGGTGGAGAATGGGGTAGTTTGGATGCACATGTTTGATGAATATCATTGTGTAGATGTAAAAATCTGACACAAGTTTGCTTGGGAAACACATTTCATCCAAAATTGGAGGTTCAAGCTCTCATCCATTATCAACATCACAAATCCTCCATCAATTTCACTACAAGTTCACTACTTTCTTAAGTCTATAGAGGAAAAGTGAAGGGGACAAACAATACCATACTTGTGATTCACAATTGGAAATTTTTATCAAATTATTAATTAATTAAAGAAAGCCCAAATATTTTTGAGAATTATTTAACATCGAACATCACTTGAAAGTGCAATATTTTTTTTAAAAATAAAGGAAAATGAAAACGATAATTAAGAAATGCAAGGAAAGATGGTCTATATCAAAATGGATGAAAAATGATCATTGTTTTCATTCATGCCAAAATTATTAATATTTTTATAATGAAAATTGAAAATCTTCAAAAATGTTATATCACATCCCCAAATGTATTTTAATAAATAAATAAATAAATAATTTTACACCTCTTTGCCAAATCTAATAATGTACTATAATAATTGCCTAGCTACATATTGAGAATGTTTGATTCATCCATAGGGTTATGTAAGTTCCCAAAGCTCTTAAAAACAAACTTGGGTTATTTAAGTGGTAACCCACATTATACAATATAAGAAAAATAAAAAAAAATCCTTTTCAGCTATTGTAGAATCTAATGTTTGATTAGCTTGTAATACTACAAGCAATGATTTCTTATTTTGACAAATTTTGTATGGCTTTTTGTCAACTAAAAAATTTGGAACATTTTCGATTCTTTTTTTCTAGTGTAAATACCATTACTTTTTTATATTTTTGAGGATTTTGTTTTGCCAAATTCTTGATATCACATAATGGGAAAAGAAAAGAAACCCTGACTACCAGCCTTGTCCAATGAGATGAAAGGGCTAGAAATCTATTAAGGGATGCACAAAGAAAAGAAACCAATCATTTTGGTATGGTTGTTGGACTTGGCTTCTCTTGGTCTCTAGGAATTTGTCACAAAATGCCATTTCTTCATGCACAAGTGAAATGGGTTTTTGTGACACCTGCAGATACTAATGTGATGAAGAACTTGTAATCTCTTTTTATGTCTCTCTCCCAAAAGCAAGCACGTGAATGACATGGAAGGTGACTGAACACACCGAGTTTGGTTTCTTGCTGTTTATAATTTGTCCATTCCAGATAAGTTAGCAACCGCGCCCTTCCTTCCATGAGTATCATGGACCAAGCAAGACAACCTGAGAAGCATGAAGGGAAGATGATGACTGGGTCTGGGGACAGACATCCCTTGCTACTGCTAATTATAAAAATGATAACTTACACACAGTTGTGCTGCTGTAGTCCACTATTTTTTCTAGTATTAAAATGATTACCTCTTCAATCCAAATGTTTGAGCTAAACCAGCTGAACCATTCCTTTATGCAAGCATGAAGTTCTTGTGTAGGCTAATGTTAGCAACACATAATTTAATGAATAAAATAGATAACTAAAACTTGTCACTACTTTTGACTTGTCAAACAAGGAGAAGAAAGCTGTTGATCTCTTTAACAACTTTGGAGTTGATTAGGTATGCTTTTGAGAATTTCTCACAATGGTCCAATTGCTTTACTCCTAATTCTTTACCACCCAAGCTGCCAGTCTACAATGATATTTGCTATATTTAGCAGTGTTGGGTGGTTATTAGAAATAGGAACAGCCTTGCATGATTATCAGGGTGGTTATTGAAATTCATACTTGCATTTCTCAAAAAAATCAAAGACCCAGTTGTAGTATATATAATCTTGGTTCTCAAAAAATTGAAGAAGTGAAATGATCAATCAGAAAACCATAGGTTCTTTCATGAAAACTGTAGGTTCTTTCATACCTGTAATTCTCAAAAAATCAAACACCAGGTTCCTGTATACAATCATGGTTCTCGAAAAATTTGAAATGTCATATAGTTGGCCAGAAATGCATCACTTATTTCATGAGAACCGCAGGTTCTTTAAGGGTTTTGAAATAAGGGGGACTGACAGTTGTTTGATTCCGATTTTTTTTTTCCCCTAACAACTGGAACTAGCAATTCTCTGAGTTCGAAATATTAAAAACAGAGCTGGCAGTTCTTTGAAAACTCAAATAACCGCCCAACACTCATACTTACCCGGCTATAGTTTTGCATATGTATCTTGAAGACAGAATTCCTGACAAGTAAAAACAAGGTGATTACTACACTACTAATTTTATGTACTACCCAAGTTCTATGTGTTTGCTTCTGTTTCAGTCCAGTTTTCAAGAGGTGGGAGAGCAGTGCAGATGATCCAAATTATTTACTTAGATCAGTAAGATTATCCATAAAGTCGCCCTGTCTTTGGGCCCTAGTTTGACCTCTAATGTAATCCCTGTTTCATCCCCAATTTGAGTGTAAGGGTGCTAAAGTGAGCGAAATCAGGTACTGTTTCATGAAACTAGGTATCAGTTCAAAAGATTTGCAGGATCTTTGTTTCTCGGATTTTATACTACAGTACGTGAAGTATGCTGAAACTTAACACAGTTCCAGACAAAACAAGGGGTGTATCACACTGTGGTCTTGCCATTTACATTAAAAAAGTATCTTAATTCAAAAGAAGAATAATGAAAATTCTAAAAGAAACCAATATCCTTCAATATATTATAACTCTATAACTAATCTCAAGTTTCAACACAAGCCAAAATATCGTCTTTCAAAAATCCTCATATAAAAATAGAGCTACTACTACCTAGGGGCCAAAATCCCTTAAGCTATTATACTCTATAATGAATCTAAATATAATGAATCCTTGCCCTCGTTAGCAAGGCCAACAAACAAAAAAAAGAGTTTTTGAGTACCTACCTAGCCCTATGAACCTATTATTCTAAAGGTAGAAACTATTTCTATTCTGTCCAGTGTACTGGGTGACTGGGCATCTCTTTAAAAAAAAAAAAAAAAACCATCATTTAAAATCATTTAAAAAATCTGCTTGGCAAATTATGACCAGTAGTGGTCACTTTTGCCTGGCTTCTGGGCCAAATATTTGTTCAAGTTTACCATCACATCCTGTTGCTTTTGGGGGTTTTTGTGTGGTGTAGTTGCATACCATTTTGCACAAATAAGGCAATGAGGCTTCACAGATTGGGTGCCAATGACCAAGCTTAGGCAGAGAACTCACATGCACAAAGTGCACATTAACACTTCCACCAACTCAAGTTTGCCAAACTCATTAACAACCCCAAAGACCTTCTCTGATTTCTCTACTGTATCTAGAAAGCACCTTGCACAGCATAAAATCTCACTGGGCTCTTCCAAAATGGAATGTTCTACTCTTGTGGGCATTCTGTTTTGGTAAGCCGAGTGTTGTTTTTTTTTTCCTATGACCCCCAGAGCATACCCTCCGGGTATCACAGGGGAAAAAATCCAAATGTGAGGTCACTCGTTGCAATCAGTAAAGCACACAGGCAAGGGCATTACGAAAATCCGTTATAACTTATAACTTGATTTCAAAATAAGTTGCAGGCCCTTATTTTGGTATTGCCAAAAGTAAGAACTTGCAACTATGGGGCACCCAAACAAGAAACATTGACAACCTACTTTCAAAGGCACCTTAACAAATCGAATTTGTCCTGTAAAGGACATTTTGCAAAATTACAATATTTCATATATCAATACTTATGGATGGATGAACCAATCATTGTTCAAAAAAAAGAAAAATTGGCTGTTTTTTTAACCAAAAAAAGAAAAGGAAAATCCCGTTTTTCTATTATATTAAGTTTCTCCTTTTTTTGCTAATATTTTGGATAAACTTGCCACATTTTTGAAATCACAAAATTGGAAAAATAAAACCCCCTGGATCCAATAGACTTCTAACTGGATGATGAATGTCATCAGGGCCGGGATTTGGGTGTTTACTTGTTTGAGGTTGGATAGAGATGGCTAGACCAGATTTTTGGTTGAGGCTTTGTTCATTCATTCATTCATAATCAATTCTCTCTTCTTTGCTTTTGGGTGGAGTGGATGAAAAGTTAGGAGTGAGATGTAGACAACAAAACACCCATGCATGCATAGCTTTCCTGCTAAGCAGAAGAGATACTACTCATTTGAGACTCCTGAATGTAGTCACAAGAATGTGGTTGGAGGCCGAAAAGAATCCCCTCTATAATAATTCATCAACCTTCTTGTCTTTGAGGTTTTGACAAATAGGTTCTTTGATTCTGAATCTTTTCAATAGGTGAAACTGGCAGTTCCATTTTTTGGTGGAACCAGAATCGGCATTGGAAACATTCTAATTTTTTTTAGAACTGAAACTGTAGGGTTTTGGCGGGTATGTACTCAGGTATGCACTTAGGTATTAAAAACTGGAACCAACTGGTATCACTTTATATAAAGAATTGAGAATATACTCTTGTTCATTGTTTGCATCCATTGATACCACCATTACACTTGTTGGTATCCAAAGCCTTCCTCTTTTCAGAAAATCCTATTTGTCTATTAGAGGTATCCGTAAAGTCAGGCGATTAGGGGGCGAGAATGGTCAGTTTCGGCATAATAGGCCATCAAACCCATAACTGGGAATGAAAATTTTACGAAAGGAAGTAACTGGGACCCAAACTAGTCGTTCCACTATTTTGGTGGTAAACTGAGTTTCATCCTGTGTTTCCTTTTGCCAGAGCGTGTGCACTGCTGCTACATATATTTTCAGCATTTCATACCCAGATTTAATAAAATTTCTTTACTTTGCGGATACCACTGAAAGAAGGGATAGGGGGCGAAAGCAGATGAGATAGGGGGTGAAACAGAGGGTGACTTTACAGATAAGTCTATTGTGTGTGAACTTTTTTGTGTGTTTCTGGGTATGTTGTATATGTGAAGTTTTAAAAAAATTAGGGCTTTGCGTTTTGTGTTGTTCATAGTTGCAAGCTGCCAGGTACTCTCCCATGGAACAACTCCTGTAGCTGGTAAGCTAGAGACAAAGCACTAGGCCAACATGGGTCAGAACCCTTCAATGCATGGGTGTACTCCCTGGAACAAACTATGAAATTTGATTAGGTCGCATGCTAAGGAATCCATTTTTAAAAAATGATATATTCTCAAATATTACATTGGATTCCTTATTTTCCTTTAGAAAAAAATATTTCTTGAAAATTTCAACATTTCTGAAAACAATATAATTAGGGTCGAACTGGCCAGGTACTACGGTAGTAGTAGAGCATCAAGCAACTGGGCTGTTGGCACAATGCTTGGTTTTCAGGTAAGTGTGCAAATATTCGGCTGTGCACTTGAATACACAGGCCAGGCAAACTGTTGTGAACAAAATGTGTGTTCAACAAGCAGCTACTTTTGGTTGGAGTAGTTTTTCTTGAGTCTCCATTGGTTGGAAAGACAGCGTACCGTAGAAATCACATGGACAAAACTTGAATACAAGGGTCCCATGCATGTACTCAGGTACGAAAACAAGCTGCATAGTCATCTTGGTAGGAATTTAAGAAGTTGAGCATCACATTCAATTCGATTGAATTTTCATGCTGGAATTTCAGGTACCAAGTGACCTTTGCTGGGATGTAGGGACAGTACTTCTTCGGGCTCTATGAATTGAAAAGCCTGGGATCCTTTTTCATTCTTTTCTCTGAAAACTTGTACATGAGAAAGTGGATCATAATTGTTATGGGTGGCTTCATTTTAAGTTTCTTTGTGTTTGGGAATTTCTTGGCCTTGCCTACCAAGGCAAGGATATTGTGTTTAGATTCATTATAGAGTACAGTAGCTTAAGATTTTGGCCCTTAGGCAATAGGTCTATTTTTATGTGAGGATTCTTGAAAGATGATATTTTTGGCTTATGTTGAAACTTTAGATTAGTTATAGAGTTATAATATCTTGAAGGATTTTGGCTTCGTTTAGAGGATTTTTTGAAGATATAATTTTTGCATGGTGAAATATTTGGCTTTCCATAATTCTTCTTTTGCCTTAAGATATGTTTTAATGTAAATGGCAAGACCACAGTGTGACACACCCCTTGTTTTAACAAAAGATCCAGAAAATTTCTGCATTGCAAAGTGTCCGTTGACATGTCTCTGTGGCCTGTCCCCCGCATAATCTGAATTAGGTGTTTATCAAATAAATAGTTTCTTGTATCAGACCTCTCCAAAAACTCTCTCCTGTGAGTGGATTTGGGTCAAGAGGGAGGACAAATTATTAAAAATGAATTTACTATTTGAAAATATCAGAAAAAATTCTCAATAAAGAATTTGTTAATTTAAAATCAATTCCCAATTGGCAGATTGAAAGTTATATGGGTCATTAACAGTTTTATTTGTCAATTTTTTGAAGTAGGATTAGGCAATGAAGTTGTCAAGGTAGGTTTAGGATTTATGGATAACATCTGTAAGAAAAAAACGATCCAAAGTTTTCTCCAAACAAACAGCAGCAAAGTGGTGACAACATTTCTCCAAAAACTAAAATTTCCCTTATTCTTTTGACAAATTAAAAAAAACAAAAAAAACCCAGGCAGACCTGCTACAGAAAATTTCAGGTTTGTTTTTGTTTGTTGTCATGGTGCGAAAATTTGCCCCAGAAAAAAAAACACACACTGGATTTAATATCATTAATTTGCAGGGTACAAGTTATATTGACCTAAAAAATTATAAAGAAAATTGCGGCTCTAAGGGGTCAATTATGTAGCATGTTCAACAACAAAGAAGAACACGCTACATATGATCTAAAGAGTCTGCAACAAGAAGTTGTCTGTGAAGACAGTTGTGGTGACATTGTGACGGTGATGATTGAACTTGGTGGTGTAGCCATACAGAAAAATACAGGAACATGTTTCTCTTTTGTCCAAGAGAGCTAGCCTGCCTTTGTGGGAAGATTATCTTGTTTGCTTCTGCAATAAGAAACTATGAGGGTGATGAAGAATGTGAAATAAATACCCATTTGACCAACCGAGCATTTCATGCATCAATGACACAAATTGTTTTTCCTTTTACAAAACTCAAATGCTAAATGACATAACCCAGTATCTTTTTCTTTCTTTGTTGGGTACTTGCCAAATAACATGAGTGGTTTTATGATCACCAAGCTTTTGTGTTTTTTTTGTTTGTTTGTTTGTGTGTGTATATATGTTTGTTTGTTTTTTGCTTTAAGTGCAGATTTTGTGCAATATGGGTGGACATGTAAGTAGTACTTCTGCCACCAATTTCAGATGAAAAATATTTCAGGCATTATTGTCAGTTAAATTTGCATCACAATTCACCCAATTTTTTACTTGGCCTAATAATACTCTAATTATGAATTGCGGTACCTTTTCACCCAGTCAGGCAACCATCCCTCCTACTCGCTGCAGGACCAGGTAAAAATCTGCTTTTCAGACCGGTCTCTTAGTTAGCAGGGTTTCTTTTGCAGATTTTGTGATCTGTCAAAGTGGCAATCATCCAGAAAATAATTTAGGCAAATTTGGTTACATACTAGATATTAAAGTAGGACAAAAACCCAAATCCTTCTATATTCTTGGCTACCTCCTGGAACTTGTCATAAAAATATGGCGAATTTGGGCCATTTTTTTCCATGAAAATCCTTTGTATTGGACAAAATCATATTTTTCAAGTAAAAAATTGAAGAAAATTCCCCAGTAAAAGAAACAGTGTCTCTTAATGAATTCTACATGTGTTACTTAACACGGTAAGTCAATAGGAATGCCTCAAAACATGCTGTACTTTTGCTTTGTTCACAAAGAGGGGATTTTACCTTCAAATCAATGTTTTACTGCAGGGGCCCTCTCTCAGTTCCAGGGTTTTCTTTTCAATTTTGTGATACAAAAATATCGGCAAAATCCCCCCCCCCCTTCCCAAAGAGGAAAATAGTTGAATTTACACTACAAAACCAGAAATTTTAGAAAATTTCATAATTTTTTTGGTTAAAAAATGTACTGCTTGGCTTTTTATCTCAATGTGATATTTTCTTTTTAATATGTACACAAGGTGAAAAAGGTTATAACTACTCTAAAACAATGTTGCATTCAAGAACATTATTACAAACCAATTTTAATATGGTCTCTCATTCCAAAGAGTCAAATTTAGTGGTTTATTTCCTGGAGAAAATTTTCCAGCTGGAACCAAAACCTGCCAACAAAATAAGTGGTTCTGTGGTTTTATAGTTGCCAAAATTTGAAATTAACAAAAACAAAAACCATCAGAACACTACATAATATTAAGTATTTAAGTAGATAGCAAAAAACTTTATAAAAGGATGTTTAAATGTTTTTACTTTCATATTGTTTTATAGCCATATTTTGGCTAAATCATCTTATGGATGATTGCCACTTCAACTACATCAAAAAATTGATAAAAAAATAGAAAAAGAAGCATTGGAACTTGGGACCCATACGCTAGTTTGTTTGTCTTGGAGGTGGGTTGTTCGTTGTGAGGTCATATCATCACTAGCCCATGCTAAATATTACTCTTGTTTATGATTATAACCACCAACTCAGGTCTAACAAGGATCCGGTCACTGAACAACCATGTGGTCCCCAGTTAATTTCAAACCTTGGGGGAAGGAGCTGCTCAACATGGTAGCTTTCTAACCACCTCTGAAATGGAGGCAGTAGGTACTAGCCCCAACTTTGGCCAAGAATATCATTTTAGTCACACCTACCTAAGTTGGTGACAAAACTAGGTGGTCACTCAAACCCACCCATGGAGTCAAATCTTGGGGGAGGGCTTAGGCAACAACAAACAACATGGTGGTTACAAAGAGAGAGCGAGAGAGAGAACTATGTTGCTTTCTAACAATCTCCCAAAAAAGGAAAAGCATGCACTAGGTAACTAGCCCAATTTGGGTAGAGAATAATTTAGTGACTTTATCCCTCATTTGGCCTTACTTGGTTGACAACCCTAGGTCTCACTTATGAACCATGTGGTACACATGGAGGATAATTTAGTGACTTCATCCCTCATTTGGCCTTACTTGGTTGACAACCCTAGGTCTCACTTACAAACCATGGGTCAAACCTTGGAGAGAGTTGGTGACAAGTGGTACCCTAGTAGGTAGAAAAAGTGACCAACCATTCCAAATTCCAATATGGACACAATGCCCAATAGGGTCTAAAATCATTTAGTCACACTTATTTAGTTGGCAATAATACGATGTATCTTTCTGGTGTCTCATTAATTTATTTTTTTGTTTTTGGAAGCAAATGGACAAAATCCATTCTAGAAAGGCCTAAGCCAAACTCTATTGTCTCACTATTTAACCCCTAAACATTAGGGTGGACCATTTTGGTCGGCTTTCCTTTGGGATTTTAGAATCCCTCATGTCTAGGGGTTAAGTCAAAACGAGAGTGTTGGTCTCATATCGACTTTAGAACATACCGTAGTACCTAACCTCCTTCAGTGTCAATGTGCCTACTAATTAATTTTTTTTTGTCATTTATGTTGGGCAATAAAACCATTCAACATCATACAGAATAGTAAACCAAGTGTGCTTAGAGTTTCTTTCAGATTTTTGGCATGGTAGGCACAAGTCTTTTTCAGTAGTTTTGGAAATTGCAAAAAAAAATTAATTAATGGCTAACCAATTAATATGCACCACAGTAGTCTCAGCCTAGTCCTGGATTTTTTTTAGGGTTTTTCTCATACCAGGCTGGTACTGGTTTTGTGTGCTTCGTTTGAAGTTTTTTCATACCAGTATGCTCCTAGCATTGAGCCCAAGGCTGATTTTTGGCTGGTGTGAAGCAGGTAATGAAACATGAGAGTTTTTTTCCCCTACAATTTTGTGATGCAGCCCAATGTGGGTGGTACACATGGAAGTTAAAGAAAATCAAGCATCCCATATTTTTGGCTCCTACTTGGAACATAACCTAGAATCTGGCGATTTCTGTAGTTTTTTAATTTAAAATTTTCAACATCTGGCAATTAAGGAACACCCACCCTCAAAAATAAATCTCACAATTGACAAACATTTTCCAGGAAAGAAAAAAAGGGTACCCAATCAGCTTTTTCTGCCAAGTGGCAATTTCTTCTTTTCAAAATGATCAAAAATTGATATTTTTGGGGGGTTTTTAGTTGCCAAATTTATAATTGAAAAAAAAATCCAAATTATGTATCCTAAGTTCCAATAGGTAGCCACCAAAAGAAAAAAGATGTGAAGAGAAGTTTACTGTCATTTTTTATTTTTTATTTCCAAATCGGGCTAAATAATCATCTTTAATTGCATGATCATCACTTCAGCTACATCACAAAAATTGACCAAAAATAAAATCACTGTCCCATCTCAGGAAAACCCCAAAATAGGTCTCATAGTCCTGAATGCCAGACTTCTGAGCATAATAAGTAGTAGCATCACCACTCCAAAGTTGATAGTAGTGTTGTTCTTTCAGCTACCTCACTTTCTCTCAACCAGTTTACATGAGCTCGTGAACTTGGATTTACACCCAACCAGCCTTTTTTTCTGGCTAAATTTAGTCAGTTGGCTTAAAAAATAAAATCTCCCAAAATGGCTAAAAGTATATGTTATTTTGGTTTTCTAGTCGCCACATTTCTACATTTTTTGAGGGGAAAAAATATCGCCAAATTTCTCTATTGGGTTCTAGCATGTAGCCAAAAAATGTGAAAGAATCTTCAACTTTTTAACTTTCATATCCTGTTTATAACCAAATTTGGCTAAACTGCATTATGCATGAAAAGCCAGTTCAGCTACATTACAAATATGAAAAAAGAAAAAAAGAGGAAAAAAACCCTGCAATCAACTCCCAAGCCTTCAGTTGGAAATGCTTGCTTATAATTAACACTTCCAAATTGGCCACTAATTATCCTATTGACATTGGACATAAATAAGTGTAAAACTACATAATTGTGAACTATGAATAGGATTAAGTCACAAATTAATGTGCCTAGGCCAATGTGTAAGTTTCCCAACCCCGCCCCCTCCAGGCTGAGAGAGGCTATCTGCCCCCAGCGCCCAGACTAATGTACCTTTGATGAGTCATTGGATCCAAGGACATGACCATAATTTGAACTTGCAAAATTACACATTTGTGTCCATATTAGTGTGAATGTTTGTTGCCATGTTTTTTTTCTTCTAAATGGGTACTTAACTCTACTTTGTAGTAGTCAAGCTGTTTATTTGGGTACTTAGCAAAGAAAGGTTGTACCAACATCCTCCAAATTGGTAGATTGCTCAAATCTAGATGACAGTCAACTCTGTCTCCAACATCTAACTCCTTTCTTTATTTGCCAGCATTGAACAAACAAACCCCTCTAAATCTAGGGTTTAAGACTTAGGGTCAATTTAATAATGTAGCCAGCAGAGTGGTGTTCATCCATAGGAAGATTTAGCCAAATTTGTTTATAAACAAGGTATGAAAGTAAAAGAATGTAAAGCATCCCTCTATGTTTTTGGCCAAATTGGGCTAAATGTTCATACCTAATGCAGCCTGCCTGATATGAGAAATGTGGCAGTCATTATTTTCAATTTTTCTAATTTTGGCAATCGTAAATCTTTAAAATCACTTCACTTAAACTCACTGTCCAGATGGGGACTGAATTTGCTTCCATGGATTGATGGGAACACTGAAAAAGAAAAATCCAAATAATAAGAAATCATGGAAACCAAATCACGAACAATAATTATTATTTAATTTTGAAATTTCCATTTGCACAGAATAGAATATTCATGAATTCTCCAAAACATGTTTTAATTTCCTTCAAAAAGTATTTAATTTTTGAAATTTTCAACATGTCTAAAAATAATATATTTTTTTGTCAAACCTGCTATTCAACTTACTATTTCAATTCTTGTGTAGGTAGTTGAAGTTTGCTCTTGTAAATTTAACATGTGGGCTATGGACATCAAGTGGACTTATGTACCAAGTACGTACTTACTTACAGACCTGCCAGGCTCCAGCTATCTTTTCCCTAAAGTAAGATTCTTTCTGGCATGCAGACAGAATTTACAGTTGTTGGAAATTGGTACCATACATATGTATGATTAATCTTTTTATGGTACTTTCTTTTACCCTCTGTACATTTTTGCTACTCTGATGGATGAAAAGAAGCCATTACCAACTCGTTTGTAAACCTGACTTTTAGCATGTGAAATCATTCATTCACAGACTATGCGCTAGTTTCATCCTCAATCTATCCATATTGCGCATAGATGAGTAGACACATTGTGGGCATGTAATTTGAACAGGGCTGTGAATTATTAGTGACGGTGGTGAGTGAGTGACGCTCACTCACCCCGCAAAATTTCTTTTTTCATTTAAAATCATTTTTCAGCTTTTTTGAACTTTTTGTTCAAGGGTCAGATACCATGATACTATATGAAAATTTATTGATTGTGCCCAATTGGATGGATTTGTATTGTTATCGAGTCAGATCTCACAAAGGAAGCACAGGACTGGGTAGTACAAGAAGCAGCAAGACAGAGTTTCTTTCGGCTATGACACTGTTTCACCCTCATGTCTTGTTCCTTCTTTTGTACTCTGCCTTACGATTCAGTGATCATTGTGTTATGCTTGTGGCAAGTCCCTGTTTAGCAGTACCTATTGGATTTGGAACTTTCTATATTAGTCTAACAAGGGGTGTGTCACACTGCGGCCTTGTCATTTACATTGAAAAGCATGTAAGGCAAAAGAAGAATTATGGAAACTCAAATATTTCACCATGCAAAAATATAATCTTCAGAAACTCCTCTAAAAAAAACCAAAATCCTTCAAGATATTATAACTCTGGAACTAATCTCAAGTTTCAACACAAGCCAAAATATCATCCTTCTTTCAAAAATCCTCATCTAAAAATAGACCTATTACCTAGGGGCCAAAATCCCTTAAGCTACTATACTCTATAATGAATCTAAACACAGCAGATTTTCAAATCTTTAATAAGCCCCCAAATTAGGCAACCCTAAAGCCCCAAATGATCTGTCCCTGCCATTAGCCTAGGTTTCAAAATGGTGACAAAAGAAATGTAGGAATCCCTTTTGCTTTGCCCAAAGTTGTCCTCTTTTCACCTATGTAGGTGGGCCAAAAGGGAGGCACTCTATACTCTACATTCGGAGTGTAAACTTTTATTTTGGGGGAGACTCTAAAGTTTCAGTATTATTTTATTGATGGACCAATAAAACTGGCTCATTGCCATACACACAAAAAAAAAAACCATTGAACTTGGGAGGCACCCCCAATCTAAATAATTCAAAGATGAATAAGTACCCTAGAAAGGCTTTCCAAATACACACCCATGAATATGTTAGATTTCCATCCATTAGCCTAGGTTGAAAATGGCAACGGAAAATCTTAGGTTTGACATGCACTCAAGACTGCCCAATCATTTTTCTTCTGAGTCTTTTTGGGGGTGGGGAGGGATTATTTTGTTTTTTTCTGTTCCTAGGGGGTTCCCATCAGGTTCCCAAGGGGTTCCGAATAGCACCACACTTTTATCCCATATGCTTTGTTCAAAGTTGAACTTTCATGTATATAAATTGTAAATGGGAGCCAAAGGGCTTCTATCTTGGGGAATGGGGACATCCCCCAAATGTATGGCCTTGCCATTAGCATAGGTCGAAAATGGTGGCAAACAAATGTAAGAATAGAAACTTTGCTCAACAACCAATGAGGTGATGTAGCATGCACCCAGGAGGCCCATAATTTCCTTTTTTGGGGAGGGTAGTAGGGATTTTTTCTGTTCCCAATGTGTTCCCTAAATACGTTTGCAATAGAGCCACCCTCAAAAATTTAAAAATTAATGAAAAGGTGTAAGTCACACAAGGTCAAAAAATGGGGACCAACACAATTAGAATACAAATTCTTCCCAGCCTGAGAAAGTAGTGGCAAGGGCTGGATAGGGCGCACTGCATTTTGAACAAGTGCCTATTCAAGAAGATTAGACAAATTCTGCCCTATCTCGACCTTGCTAAGGAGAGGTTACAATGTGCTTCATTTGGATAGACATTTATTAGTTTACAACGGGAATTGCTGGACAAACACAGAGTTAAGGCAAGTTGATGTGAGAAGGACTAATTGATTAGACTTGAGTGGCAAGAGTACATTAGCCGGCATTGTGAAGTAGCCAGAACCTAAACATGATTAGCTCCAACAGTGTGACAACATGCAGTGTTCACACCACACTATGGCAAAAAGGTTCCATGGAGGGAAACCCTAAACCTACATCTCCAAAGGTAACCTCCAAAGGTAACCTCAGTTACCTTCGGAGATGTAGGTTTAGGGTTTCACTTTGGTCCTGGTTGCATTGCGTGTTTTCTCTTTTTTTTGCAATGGAGTTGGTCCATTTGTGTCCCAAAATGATAATAATAACCCTTCCAGCCAATGGCGTAAGGCAACATGCACCTAAGAGACCCATCTTGTTTCCTTTTGGTGGGAGGAGGTAGAGGGGATTGGAGGTTTTTTTGGAATTTAACGTTACCAAAATCGTGTGCCATATTCCTTCGTGTTGCCATTGAGTGCCCAATGGTTTTTCATTCCGTTCTCCATTTGTTCCCCATGTGGAGAACGGTGTAACAACCAGCTTTTAACAGGCAATGTAAAATCTGGTGTGGTAATAAGTTAGTCCCAACAAGAAATTTACCTTCTTTACACAGAAGTGAACCACAAGGTTCATTCAGATCTGCAGGCTAGTTTAGAACTTAGAGAGTGTTGGAAAAGTTTATAGCAATTACTATAAGTTGATACCATTAGATTGCCCAATATAATGCATTAAGTTCACACCACAATTATATAGTAAGATATACTCCAGTGCATATTTATCAATCCATCAAAGTAAATCAGAAAAAATCTGTGCAATAATTGTTAAGAAAATACACCACCTACATACTTTAAAACTGCATTATACTGGAATATTTTAGTATTTAACCATTTTATCTTCAAGTGATCTTCATATAAATCCTGTGAAATTGCTTGCACTAGGTTTCATTTTTGGAGGGTAAATATTAAATTTATGTAACAAGGGGAGCTGGCCTGGGGGATCGAAGTAATATGTTGATAACAAATTTGTTTCACTTTACAAAACCCTAAATGCCGAGAATGGAGTAGGAATCTGTTGATGATTACAGGCTCACCTTTTACAGAACTATTTGGCTACACTGAGTAACTTTTGACAGATTGAAAATATATGATATATCTGTATAAACTAGCATGGTGACATTTCTTGTAAATTGTATATTACTCCAGAGTGAATGGTTGTATCATATAGATCAGTTCTAACCCCGCAAAATCTTTGGGAATGTTAACATTATAAGCAGTTAATGGAGGCGATTTAGTAGTCTTGTGGCTACACAAGCGTAATCATGTGATGGCATTGAGAACATGTTCTCTACAGCATTGTTTTCCTTTGTTAATTTTGCCAGCTAGTGATTTTTGTTTTCCAAATGACAAAAAATTAGTGTTATTTGGGGTTTTTAATCACCACATGTTGAAATTTCTTGTAGAAAATCAACAGATTTGTACATCAGTTTCCAACAATGTATAGAAAGGATGCTAAAAAATTTTACTTTCAACTTTTTTGGGGTCAAATCTGGTGAAATTGCCTGGTGGTTGATCGCAACTCATGCTACATTACAAAGTTGGGAAAAACTAAAACTAAATTAAAGTGGTTCTCTAATCGACATTTTGCAGTTCCATAAGAAGTTCAGTTGTACCTCATGAGAGGTTAATGCAACTCAAAACCTTAAATCATCCAAATGGCACCCAAAGTAGGGAACTTGACACTGTTGTGTACTTCATCATGGGAACACATGAATCTCTCAACTAATTTAGGAGATTGCTGGCATCAGAGCCTTTTGTAAATAGAAGGGGTATGTAAAGCCCTTGGCTGTGGGCTTTACTATAATAATCGCCCACACCAGGTGGCACCGAGTGCGTGCCCAATTTCAGTAAAGCCTGCGGCCAAGGGGTTTACTGTGCATAAAGACCCATTGGAACTTTGTCCTGTGATACCCGGAGGGTATCATGGCAAAAACCAGTTTTTAAATAAAAAGTGGATGCTTTGAAAAAAATGCAATGCCGGCTACTGTGGACAGGGCATCACATTTTTCAAAATGCTTCCCTTCCGTGTAGGAAAAATTATGCCTGGTAACATGCCTTCCTAATATACCTGGAAAAGCGGAGAAGGTCTTTACAATCCGGTGATGATTCTAGGGGTCTCAGAACTCCTTCACAAAAATTCGTACATAGAAATGACACGGAACCTGTGTACTTGTCCTTTTTCTTTTCTGCTTCTAAGTGTTTCCATCAGTGTTTTTCATTTATTCAATTTTGTGATGCAGCCAAGGTGATGATCACCCATCAGCTGATTTTGCAAATTTAATTAAAATTCCATTATTTAATTAAAAATTAAAATTAAATCCTCTTTTTTTTTTTGCTGCCTACTTGAACCATCTATAGAAATCTAGAGATTTTTCAAAGATTTCCTTGGGAAATTATTTAAAATATCAAAATTTTCTCAAAAATACAAAAAAATTGCACACAGGAGAAGAGAAAAACTTGTTACGATACTTGGCAAGGACCTTCCCAAATGATTCAATTTGAACATATGGAAAAAATACATCTAATCACATCATGTGCTAGAACCTAAGCAAGACAACCTAAAAAGAAAAAAAGAAAAATTAAGGGGGAATAGAAGCCCTTCGTAGTGCATGTCTTTTCTTTCTTTTTATGTTTCTGGCGGGGCTTCTTGATCTATTATGCTTCCTTGGGTGAACCAGCACCTACGTAGGTACCATAGTAAAAACCTAAAACCCGATTTTCTTGCTTTTCTTTAAAACATTATGAATATTATCCCATGGGCAAGACTAAATCAGGTCTCAGTGTAGAACCTGCTGGTTCACCCTATTACGGCTATTCCCTCTTGATGAAGAATTGGAACGAAGCCAAAACATGATGAAGCAATGGGTTTTACCCAACCCCAGGAAAAAGAAGAAACACCAAAATCCCAATATCCCAAAAACATGACTAATAGGGGATTTTGGTCTAAATTTAGCCAGTTGGTTTTTTTGTTCAAAATGGCTAGAAATATGTGGTTTTTTAGTTTTCTAGTTGCCGAAATTCTCCAGAATTCTTGAAAAATAGATAGATTTCCGTTGGGTTCTGGGATTTTTGTAGCCTAAAATGTGAAGGATGCTTCAACTTTTGTACTTTCGGTACGCTGTCTATAGCCAAATTTGGTTCAATTGTCTTATGGATGATGGTCACTTCGGCTGCTACATCACAAAATGGGAGAAAACAAAACACACTAGGTATATATGCCCCCATTGATGAAGGGAAAGAAGGTCCCCAAAAAAAAAGGGATGAAGCAATGGGTTTTTCCCAAACCCAGACCCCAAAAAAAAAAAAGACAAACAATTATTATTTTTAAAAAGAAAAAGAAAAAGGGACTACCCTTATTTATGAGACTTGAATGGTACTCAGACCACTTTAAGGAGAGACGAATTTGCTCCCCATTCAAAAGAGCAAAGGAGACACAATTGTTGATAACTTTAGTGTTGAGGATAATATGGTGTAAATGAGAGAGTACACTGCAATTCTTATGCAATACCTGGATGATACGTATGGCTCACATATCTGCAATGAAAACCCACAAAGCTTATTATTTTATTTTTAATTTTTGAAAAAACCCATAAGCTTATTTTTGTGCAATAAAGCCGTCTTTAATTCTCTGGAAGCAGCTGATGATTAACTCTTTATGAATGGAAATGTCCCTGTCTTGTGTTGGGGGGAGCGGCGCTTAAAACTACTTAAACTACTTTGTGTTAAGTTTTGTAATTACAAAAGCTTGAGGAATAATGATTTTAGCAGCAGCAATTAGGCATTTCACCATGATCATGCCCAGTTAAGGTTTGGTGAAAGAGAGAAGGGAGTTATGAATCCCTATATGTGTTATGAATCCCTATATTAATTTGTTCTTGGATTTTTCCTACAAGTCCACATCCCTAGTGAGGCGCACTAGTTATGAGGCTCTTTCAATGGGGGTACCCTTACTATGAGTAGCCTTTATTGTACCCAATTCAATTTTCCTATCCCTTCAAAAATTCTTTACTGCACATTGCAAATTACCTTAGGTACCAATCCCCTTCCCTCACTCACCCCCACCCCACAACAAAAAAAATCCCCCTGACTCCAGCCTTGGGTGAATCAACACCTACCCTTGGTACAATTGGCAAAAACCTTTTTTTGGGGGGTTTGCTGTTAAATATTATAACCGTTTTTTTTCAATTTTCAATTTATTATGTTGCCACACGGGCGATCGTCCACAAGGAGATTTAGCCATGTTTGGCTATAGACCAGCTATGAAAGTAGAGATTTCTTTTAAATCCTTTTGTAATCTCTCCTTGCTTGAACAATGTGTTAATAACATGGCGATTTTAAACATTTAAATTTTCTTTTGGCATAGTGGAATATTTCACCACAAAAATTGCTCATCGTAAGCATCCCCCTCCTAAGACAAAAGGAGGGTTTCCAAGTATTTCCTGGGTTAAACAAATTAGCAAGAAGCCTCCCTCAAGAAAGTAAAAGTATGAGTCTAGATGCTCTTTCACCTTATTCGGTTTCCTCCACAGCTTTTTTTTTGGGGGTTGATTTTGTGATGTAGCCAAAGTAGTGATTACGATTAAGAATATTTAGCCAAATTTGGCTAGATAGGAAAGTAGAGAATTTGAAGGATCTTTTTCTACTTTTGGTTATATACTATAACCCAATATCAAACTTTGGGGGGGAATTTTCGAATTTTGGTATTTGTAAACTGAAAAAACCATTTCATTTTCACATCTTTTAAGGCAAAATTTCACTGGTGAAAACAAGGTTTTCCCTTGCCAGTGTTTCTTCTACTAGTGAATTTTCACCAAATTTCTACATATACAAAGGATTTCTCCTGGAAAGAAACAATGGACCAAATTCACCAGATTTTGAAGATAAGTTCCAGTAGGTACCCAAGAACATAGAAGGATTCTTTTTTTTGGGCCAACTTTCATATCTAGTATGTAGCCAAATTTGGCTCAATTATTTTCTGGGCGATAGCCACTTTGACTACATCACAAAGTGCTTAAAAGAAACCCTGCCCCCATCCCACCCCACAATCTCTCCCTTTGCAAAGGCTTTTAAAGTTTTTATGATGGGTTTAGTACATGGATCCATAGCTTAGGAGGACTTCGCTTCCTTAAATTGTTCAACTTAATACTCTATGACAGGCTTAGAATTTTCAAGTTTCAAAAATTTGTGTGGTAACTAATGTGGAAGCATTCAAATGTGGAAGAGGAAGCTGGTACTGTAATAAGAAGCAACAGTAGACTCGAGGAGGTTAGTCATTCTAGCTGTGGGTTAATTAAATAAATAAATAAAGGCCTGGTTGCTTTCTTGCCTGCTTAATTAACGTGAGTGCTGCTTACACTAGAACCTGGAAAAACTTCCATTTCTGAACTTGAAGGTCAGACATTTATGAAGAGCTTCTCTGGGGCATTTAATGCCAAATTTAGTGTATTGGGTGTCAGAGTTGAAGAGCTTATTTATATTCAGGGGGGATTTTACATCTGATGACTACCTTCATCAAAAGCCTCTCTAAAAACCTCTCTGCTTTTCTCTCTCACTGCCTAAGTTTTTCTCTTTGGTCAATTTTGTGTTGTAGCCAAAGTGACAGGAAGATTTAGCCAAATTTGGCTGCAAGCTATAATTGCAACAAGAATTTTTTAAATGTCCTTCTATAATTTTGGCTAATTGAACCCATGGATAGAAATCTGGCGAGTTTTCTTAAATTCTGAGTCGAATTATGGCTATTGGAAAAACCTCCCCACCCCAAAAGCACATGATTTTAGCACGTTTAATTTCTAATAAAGCTTTATGGCTACAAATAGCCAGCAGAAAAAATGCTGCTCACTGCATTGACATTAGCACCAACATTGGTTTTAAAATTGTCTTTTTTTGGATGGTGCTAGAATTGCGAGACAAGATAGAAATGTTACCAATTATAATATTGCATTGTATCATTACCTATATAAATTGAGCACTATTTTTAATATGTTGCAGATGTTCGGGGGCAATGGTAAAATATTAAAACACCTCGTCAGAAACAAACAAAACGAACTCTTCAAAATCCTTTTCGCTTGCTGCATGCCACTCGCCACGACTTCAGTCCAAAAAGCCTCCTCCGATTCCCATCCCACGGTCCGTCTTCCTCCACAGCAGCACGGGATTAGGACCGCATCAAACACATCCCCCACCTTCCTCGGCCCACTTTAGGATCACAGGATTAGGAGCCCATAAAAAATCGGTTCCGATCCCCCCATGGCCCACTTTAGGACCAGGGATTAGGAGCCCATCAAAAACCGGTTCGGATCCCCATGGCCCACTTTAGGGGCACGGGATTAGGAGCCCATCACAAGCCGGTTTGGATCCCGTGTGGCCCAGTTTAGGAGCGCGGGAATAGGTGCCCATCAAAAACCAGACCCTGTTCGGACCCTGTGCGGCCCAGGTTTGTTTAGCAGCACGAGATTAGGAGGACATTGAAGAGCGCGGTATACGCGATCGAGGGCGGGCCCGCCGCACAATCTCCCCCGTGCGCGGCCCCCTCCCGTTGGTGGTTTGCAGAAACAAACGTGTGAACCGTGAGATGCGGAAGGCGCTGCAGATCGCACGGTCTACTACTGACGCTTGCTGCTGGGTATGTTTTTTGTTGACAGCCAGGGATGCACGCATGGCTGAAGGAAGGAAGGAAGGAAGTCGATCGATCCTGGCATCGCGCGCCCACCCGCATTCATGGCTTCAGTGGGTGGGCGGGCGGGCCCCACGCTCATGGAAGGAATTTCTTTCTTCCTTTCTTGCTCTCTTTGGCGGGCAGATCACAAAATGTCTGAGACCGCGTCATGGTCGACGATGCTCCTTGCTTGCTTAAAGCGAAAAATTGAGATTAGATGATG